>ENA-UOUE01000205-UOUE01000205.1-compost-metagenome-genome-assembly--contig:-NODE-205-length-49865-cov-9.870310_pt1 | contig 49865 bp, 25 predicted proteins | sample MGYA00238146_ERZ747223 | MGnify/ENA primary metagenome ERZ747223 (study PRJEB28781, sample SAMN06268865) | compost metagenome | isolation source: single cell | place: USA: California, Emeryville, Joint...
TTTAACGCTCTGCGGAGTCCCATCCCTCAAAGTCCCATAAAAAGCTCCTTGAGGTCCTTGCTCCAGAGGAATGATATTTTCACCTAATGCCTGATCTAAAGAGATTCCTCGAGGCTTCTTCTCAGATGATCTGGAAAACCGAGATATTCGGGCAGCCGTAGAGTCCTTGGGTACAGGAGTTTCGAAGCTGGATATAGTAGATCTCAGAGCATATTTCGCTTTGTTGCTACTACTATGAACGCTTTTGTTATCATCAGAAGGCCTTGTGGGCTTTATGCCCGGTAACTTAAGAGGAGTTTGCATAGGTTTCTCACACACAAACGGGTCTTCTTTACATATAATGGTTTCTTTATTAATTCTCTTTTCCTTGATTGGCTGATCAATCATTTTCGTGTTCTGATTGGCTTTGTAGACCTTGCTTGGCTTATCTTCATTGAGGGTTTCTTTCTCTTTATCTATTTGAAAGGAAATTGGAGAATCATTTTTCTTTTCTGGTAATTTTTTAGTTAGTGGGACATCTTCGGCGTTAAAGTCGATCGTTTTGTTTTCATTTTTTGGGCTGGGACTCAGATTCGGGTTTGGGCTTAAAGATCTACCTTTTGACTCATCGATAATATTTCTTGGGTTCAATAATCGTGGTTGACTTTCATTGAGAGTCATTGTTATCGATTTATCAATATTTTGAGTTTGGGTTTGAGGTTCTAGACCGCTCTGATTTAAATCTTTGAACACGGACTTGAAATTTGTTTCTTCAGCTGGAATGTTACGGGACTCATTAAGCATCCCATTTAGTTTCTCTCGCAATCTGGAGTTTCCATTCTTGGGCGTTTTTCCCTCAGAAATGCTGCTTTCCTTTTTCGAGTGTGCGAGCATCTGATTAACTTCTTTAGATTGAGAGAGTTGCGAAAGGGTTTGCTTCTCAATATGCTTTTTCAAGATCATTAAGAGCTCGTTGCGTGGCTTTGGTACGAAGATCGCAAATTTGTCCTTCACTTCATACGGTTCCTCTTGATAGTCGAAGTCATCCAGAGGATTTAGACGTCGCTTTGCATGCAGGGTCATTTGTGAAAATTAATTGTGACGAGATAATTTGTAACTATTGCGGACTCACATTTATTATGTTCAAGGATTTAAAGTCAATTTATGAAAAAACCCTTAGATGATACCTCAACAAATTAAAGTTAATCACAATTTTTCTGTACATGCCATTATACATGCATTAGTTTCAAGTTCGTTTTTGTGAGTCGAAGATTATTTTCTTCTTATCTACTAGAAAGGGAAGCGTTTTTTTTAATTCTGCTTAAGATTCTTAACTTATTTGCAATGTTTCCGCAAAATCAATGTTTACTCATCCGGTTATTATTGACAACATATTGCTTGTGTTACCGAAGGAGTGAATTAGTTGAATGCAAACATTTTCAAACGATTTTGACTGTTATTTATTTTATTTACATAGGAAATGGAATGGAACCTCTACTATATGCCTATTTCTCCACAATATTTTCCTCAGAAAAATACTAGCTGTTAAAATAAAACTCAAAAATCTGACTCGGTTCAAGCAGGTTGTTTTGAAATGCTTTGAGGCCAATCTTATCAGCTTTCTCAGACCCATTCTCCATCATGGTAGCAATTTTCTCAACCTCATTTTTTGCAACTCTAATTCGATTAATTATCAAGGAAGGATTATTTTTCAGTTCCCCTATCTTTTGTTTATTCTTCTTTATGTTTTGCAGTGCTTCTGACCTTGTCATTTTCAATAAACATGATTAGAAAAATGCTCATGAGTAATTAATTTACTTTTCCTCTGGTGTCAACTCAGTTTTATTGACATGAACTTCGGGTCTCTTGAACAGTTCTCCATCCATTAATTGTTGGAACAGAGCCTGAAATTCTTCCATAAGAGCCTTTGATTGAGTGTCTGCCAGCTGCACTGTAAGGAAATATTTTCTCATAGTACGGTAGAATTGCTCAAATGAGGGACGTAATTGTGTTTCCGAGTTTATTGTTACAGAAAATTGCGGCTTTGTTGTATATTTCAAGCCTGATTTTGAAATCTGACCTTCAAAATTCGCTGATAGCGTCCAGAGAAACAGCAAAAAAATGTCGTTTGTGGTTAATCGGCTTGTCGAATCGCCTGTGCAGAGTTCTAACAGTTGGGCTTTTGAATTGATGATTTTTTTGTCGAGGTCTTGTAAATCAGAAACCACTCTTATCACGTCAGAGAAGAACTTTACAGGTAAATGATAGAGATTCTTGCCGTCAAAAGAGAAAGCCTTACCTCATCATATTCGGATACTTTGGTCGGAAGTAGAAAAGATTCATAGCTTGCGATCTTTTCTCTCTTTCCAGTGCATTGGAGGATTCCCATGAGGATACAGACCTTTTCTAATGTTTGGAAAGATTTTCAAATAAAAATGAGTACTAACAATTAACTCGACTGAAATAATTTAAAATCAGGCACAAATTAATATGACTCTCTCTCTCGCATCTGACTCGAAGCATGATGTATTCCAAGGAAAAGTAACCCAAGAGCATAAAACTCAATTTGAAAGGTGGTCCTGAAGCAAAATGAGAATCATTTTTTAATGAAATTATTAGATGAAGTCTTCTTTTTTTTTTGGAAAGGCAATGCCAGTCATCTATGTAGCTTTACTGGCTACTCAGTCAAGAAACGTAAAATTAAGTAGATACTAAAATATTGAATTTCTTCACTTTGCTCACTAGTTCCTGACAAATCTTATTATGTTTCAAAATAATACTACATCTCCTAGTGGGACCTTTCCTTTTTCTCTGAAGTGTTTTTACAGCAGTTAAATCTCAGTGTTTCAACAAATTATAAAAGATATCAAAATTAAATATTCTATCTCCCGCCGCTTCCAAGTGAATGCTGCTCATTCTGCTCGGCTCGATATTCTATTCGGATTACTCTTACTTTGTCAAAGGCCTCTTGCTGGCCGTTTTAGTGCTCCTGTATTTTGTGGCGCGATTCGTCTACAAAATCGTCATAGCACCTATCCTCCTCGCTAGATTCTACAAAAAGCAGGGAATTCAAACTTGCTACTTCAAGGGATCAGACCCAATCAAAACGTGGGATGAGCTTGCTATCAAGCACGGAGATAGTCTTTATCCTTGGACCGAATTCTCAAACAAAAACCCTGATGCTCCCGCAGTTTTAATAAACTTAGGGCCTTTGGTCCGTCTTCAGCTCGTGAACCCAGCCTACATTAAGGAGTTCCTATCAAAAGAGTTCGAGCTGTACAGGAAAGGACCTATGTTTGAGATTTTTGAGGTCTGCTTCGGTGACGCTATCGCTGTTGTCCCTCCTGAGCAATGGAAAGCCCGCCGTCGTATTTATTCCGAGGCATTTCACTTTGACTTTCTCAAAGACTATTTGCCTAAGATCGAAGACCAAGCGATTCGTTTCTGTAATAATGTTCATCCATCGAAAATGGACTCTATGGACATTTTCAAACTGTCAAAATACTTCACAGGGGCGATAGCTTCAGAAATCTTCTTTGGACAAGATATAACGGATGAGAAGATAGAAGGAGAAACAATTATTAAATTCCTCACGGATTACTGCGATCGAACGATTGGGTTGTTGAGATCTGTCTGGGTTTTCCTTTTCGGACCAAAAATCATTAATCGAAAGCTTACGAAAGCCCATCGAGAAATGGTCAGAAGAAGAGCTGTTTTCAAAAAGGCCTGCAAAGAGATCATTGCGAAGAAAGAAGAGGCGATGAAGAAAAATGAGCGAACAAGTGCCAAAAAAATAGATCTGTTAGAGATCTTCATTAAAGCCAAAAGTGATCCTAGCACTAAGCTTACCGACGAAGGTATTATCAGCGAGTTTATTGGATTCTTCTTCGCTGGCACCGACACAACATCATATTTGATTTCGCATGCCTGCTATTTCATTGCGAGCCGTCCCGACATCACGAAAAGACTAAGAGATGAAATATCTTCTCACTGGAGCCTTGGGAAACCTCTCACATTCGATATCATCAACAAGTTTGAGTATTTACACGCGTTTCTAAAAGAAGTCCATCGTTGGGTTTCAATCGCCTTTAACACTGGTGACCGTCAAGCAACAAAAGATCACAAAATTTTGGATCTCACCATCCAGAAAGGAACCAATGTTGTGATTGGCTTCAGAACAATGAGCTTCAATCCAAAGTTCTTCAAGAACCCTTATGAATTCGATCCCGATAGATTCTTAAGGAAGGATCCGGAAGAAAAGTTCAATTCAGATCCTTTCACATGGGTTCCATTTTCTGCTGGCAGAGCGAATTGCTTGGGTCAGCATGTTGCGATGGCTGAGTCGAGAGTGATAATGGCTCATATCCTGATGAGATATGACTTGATCCTGCCAGAAAACTTTGAATATAAGCTTCATGTCGGCGAGATTGGATTCTTGGTGCCAATGCAACCAATGCTTCTGAAGTTAAAGCCAAGAGTCTAGAGAGCATGAGAAGGCTCTCGCTCTGTTAATTGAGTGATTTTGAAATGTGATATTAAAAAGAAAATTCATAAATAATTCGCTTCATCACTTTTCTTAACCTCAAAGCCCACCAAATAAGGATAAGGATATATAAAAAAGATTATTCATTATTATATTTCACCAAGTTATTAATTAAAGATTCAGCTTAGGAGCACAGATTAGTATTGGTGATCAACAGCGTTTAGGAAGTCTTGGTAACGTTTAAAGAGTGAAACCACAAATGATCGGCATATTGAGCTTGAGGTAACACAACATCGGAAAAGGACTGCTATACAGAGATCGAGGAATTAACTAAAATTATCTCTCTTAACTCCAATACTAGCAAAGTTCTCAAGGAAAATCGGCAGAAACGAGCTATTTTTGTAATTTCAAGCTTCCATAGTAATGAGGTTAGAAGCTAGCAGTATACATTTCGCAATGAAGAATGAATATATTCTCAAGTTTAAGATTTTGCCAAATTGATTTTTCTAAAACCCGATCCTTACAAACGCAATTTTCTTGATGATAGCTTGTGAGCTTGAACATCAAAAAGGCTCTAAAATTAGATGCTGAGGTTGGGAGGTTATCACATTCTCGAAGTTTCAAATTGGTGCATTTCGACTCATTGAGTTTTTTCAAAAATTAAGGGCTTTGACGGAGTTTTTTGGTTTGTTAAGAGTGCAAATAAATTTTTTGCTGGGCCAAAGGCTGTAGCATTTACATTTTTAGGTCCAAAAACACAGAAATTTTAGTGAAATTGACATGAAAAAGAACTTTTTCACATTTTTACCAAACTAGGGAATATTTTCGGATTTCATCTATTTTCAGTTAGATATTGTATTTGTCCTTTTTCTTCGTTGTAGAAGAGCAAGCAGCTAAAACTCCTTTTATATTTAGGCAATAGCAATGAAGAACTAGCGGCGTACTCAGATACTATCTTTGGGAAACGAAAGCTCTGCAACAGATTGGGCGAAGAAAATTGCAGTCCACTGAGTCTTTGCTCCTTCCACAATCGAATCATTACTTTGAATCAGCATAGAGAACTTCGAATTACTTACATTGCTTGCAAACATCAGAATTCAATTCATAAAGTCAAATTTTTCGATGTATTGTGAGAAACCCAGCTCTTTTCAATGTTGTCCTCTCACATCTTCCAACAAAATTTGTGAGCACAAACTCCATTTTATTGCATAAGAAAAAAAAAAAATACTTTCTTCACAAATTTCTTTGGCATCTTCTTTATAAACCTGCCAATATCCCGGACTTACAATGTTCAAATCACGCTGATAAGCAATATCACTATGACACTACACAAACGAAGGCATAGCACTCGATGACTAACTAAGCAATCATGCGGCCTTATTGAATAAAATAATAATTAAAATCTAAATTATAAATTATTCAAACTTTCTTCATTTGTTCTTAGAGTTCAGGGCACCTCCTACTGATTTAGCAAAACTCTAAGTCGTTCGATAGATGAAAATTCTTGTCACATTTATCGTCTTAGTTGAATTGAGAGAAATTTGAAACTCCTCTCAGAAATTTTGTTGATATTTGAATGTTGTCGATTGACCGAAATATTGTCCTATACTCACATATAATTAGATTCCTACAATTTGTTTAACCAGCCTTCGATCAAACCGATCTGCTTTCTCAAATTATTTGACAAAATGAATTCGCTATCTTCTAAGATCAATCACGAATTTCAATGGCTAAATAAAGCACTTCAGAAAAGAAAATAGTTGTTCACTCGAAAGATAAAATATCAAGTCGTATATTGTTAGAGTAAGTGTAAGACCGCTTCAAATTCTGACAAAACAGGCGCCATATTCAATCATTTTTTGAATTTCATGAACGTTGCATTTTCTAAATACAAAATTGCATTTTGCTTAATCTTGAGTCTAATTTAATTCCAGTCGCAAGGGAAAAAAATCCTCTTCAGATGCTTCTCCGAGTCTCTATACTATATTCAATAGAGTTGAACACCGAAAAATTTATGCAGTCTCCCTTGAGAAAGCTTGAATTGAGGCAAGATACCATGATTTCTTTCAACTCATGGATCGGCCATTAGATCATTTAATATTTTGAAATATGTAATTTCCCTATTTAAGGACTTGCAAGCAAGAAATGGTCAAGCACAATAAACGAAATGAAAAAATGTTTCTATCTCAACCCGGCAGTATTAAAATTAGCGGTTGCTATTTTTACTTCAAATTCTTAGTAATTAATAAAATTTCTTCAAGAGCACCACTTAGGATATATGAGCTTTGCATTCACACTTGGCGAACATATACACGATCAATTGGAGGAGCTTTCGAAGCAACCTCAAGACGACTCAAATCTAGGATGGGATCAGCCTTCTGCAATTCATCTACTTCGACAACCAACTATGATCATAAGAAATGGAAATTTTTTAAAGGCGCAGGCCAACTGGCACCGCGCTTTGGCCATCGTCAAAATGAGACTCGTTATCAGTAATATCCATGAGGAGTTTGCCATCAAGCAGCCACCACCTAAGCCAAGCAGAAAAGAAATAGCACGGAAATACTTTTTGAAAATTATCGATTTCATTTCCGATATCATTTTGCCCCTCACTATGATCTATTATACCATCATCATACCCTACCGTGCGGCGTATAATGAATTTACATCTGCTTGGACCATTTGGGACGTCACCCTCGATTTCACACATATCTTGGTCGCACTTGTGCATTTTATCAACTATCAAAGAGAGTTCCGAAAAACAGATCAGTACGTTGTCTTTGGAAAAGATTATCACCTTCTCCTCGACCCTTCGTTCTATCGTTTTGTCCTTGCAGTTGCCATTAGTCTGCCCTATCAACTGATTGATAACGAATTGTTGGTTATAAAAATTTTGCATATCATTGATCTGGGTACTCTCACGAGTCTTACTGCGAGTGCGGCGGGTGGGTTGATCCAGAGCGAGTTTGTTTTCAAACTTACCTTATGGTGGTATCCTGTGAAGATAGTCCTTTTACTATTTATTGTTCTGCATATATGTGCATGCTTTTGGATTTGGATGGCTGACGGCGGAGCAAATCCTGATCGTTGGCTCGCAAATTGGGACCCAGGATGGGAAGTTCATCCTGCAGATGTTTACATCCAGGCTTTGATGTTCATGGCAGAGACTATCTCCACCGCCGGATACGGAGACACCTGCGCGATGTCTCCACCAGAATACGTTGTCGTGAGCTTCTTGCAGCTAGTATCAGGTTATTTCTTCACGCAGTTTGGTGCCATTCTCAAGTATATCAATGAGAAAATCGACGAAGCTGAGATGATTCGACGGCGTCAGAAGGAAGAAATGATAGGATGGTTGCTCCAGCTGGACCGTAACAATCAAAGCAACATTTATCGTCATAAATTGACGCAACATCTAGATGATTTCCTGGTTGAAGAGAAAGGTAAACACAAGAGAAATCTGTTTACAGAGAACGAGTTCTATTGGCAATTGCCTTTCAACTTGCAATTTCTTCTTGCAGTTTGGTATTGTAAAAAAGAGTTCGTGTATTTTCAGAACTTTTTCAGAGGATTATCAACGGATTTTGTGCAATTAGCTCTGCTGGAGATGATCCCTCGCAGAATCGAAACAGGAGAGAATCTCTTTCTGGGCCCAACCTGTGATGGTGTGTACTTTATTCTCAAGGGTTTGGTTGTTGAATCTCATCCAGTGACAAAAAATATCATCGGGCATCACACGCAAGGGTCAGTTATAGGGCTCACATGCGTTCTCTATGGCATCGGATCGAGAAGAATTTTCAAAGCGATGGGTGATGTTAAAGTTTTTTACATTCCTAAGCACGTTTTTAATGAAATATCGTGGATACAGAAAGGAGATCGTAAAACTCTCAGACATAAGATCTATAGACAGATGAAAGATGAAGGAGGAGAAGATCATGAGCACGCTGATGATATTGTTAATCAAGCATTTGAGGAAACTATAAAGAAGTTAACACCAATCATGGGTTATAGCCCTGAGCAATTAATGGACTATAAGGCTCTCATAAAGAAGAAAAAAGAGCCGCAGGTACCAACAGAAATGGCATCAATTTTGGCCGGCACTGGATTAGAAGCAGTAAAAACAGGTGCCAGCTCCGTGGCTACTGTAACAGCTCCTCAAAGAAGGGTTAACAGATCTTCGACTATGATGGGGACTACTATGATCCAACACAGAGACAGAAATCGGAGGGTAGTCCCTCTTAATCTTCAAGGTCGCAATACCGGAGGAAGAGGAGGACGAGGAACGGAAGTTGTCCCTCTCAACCTCAAAGATAACTCTTCTGCTCCTCCATTAGATAGCCGAGAGGAAGTGCCATCAACAGATCGAGTTTCTCTCTCAAATGTACCAACCGACAGAAATTCTTTAATAAGAGATTTAGAGGAGTTATCCAAACTCGATGTAACTGAAACCAAACTTGAAAATTCGCCGAGACAGAATTTAGGAGCAAGCCTTCGTCAATATGACCACCTACCTAGCGAACAGGGGTCCTCGAATGACGTCAGTACAGGGAATGTCAACCCAGGGATCATCAGTACAGCAATTATGGGCAGTATTACGAGTGTTAGATTGGAAACTAAGAAAGAGCCCCCAAAGAAAATCGTCTCAACGTTCGCAAATAAGGCGTTTTCGTTTTTGAAGGGAAAGTCGAACAAGGTTCATGTTGAGGAGAAAATTGTGGAGAGAAAAGAGGAAGAGGAAAGAGACGATTTTGACGTAGCAAATTTCGATCCCGATAAAGAAGAAAAAGAGCATGATAATGCTGATGATGATGGCTCTGATGATGAGGAAGACCTTGACTCGAGCTTAGAAGTTCCTACTGAAGGCCTCGCTGCGGATGAGATAGCTGATAACCCTACGTTTTTTACAATAGATCAAATATGTGTAAACCTCGAAACGAAGTTAAAACTTATCGAAAAGAGACTCCATCACCAGAAAGATGAAATAAGAAGAGAGTTGTGGAAATGTAGAGACGCAGCCAGAAGCGTAAGAGGAGTTGTAGCTGTGAAGGCTCTCATTGCTGAAAGTCAGACTTTTACGAATATGGTGAGTGGCTACCTCAAAAAATTGCTGTGATCCATAACAGCGTTGTTTTTGACTGTTTCGTGGGTTAACAAGAAGAAGCAACTCCATTTGATATGAGATTTTTTTCTCATTAATGTGTGACAGATAGCTTTTTTATGTGTGTAGGAAATTTTAGATTTTTATGAACATATTAAACTACAATTTGATGTTATTATTCATCAAGTATGCCTGAAAGCTGTTGAATGCAGTTGACATTACTATTTACATTGAAGAAAGTTTGTAAAATTCCCTTTAAACTTTTTCCCACTTTCTCTCTCAAGACTCTCGTAAGCTGGATAAACACTGGACTTTACACCAATAGAATTTCCATGCCACCACCGATTTATTCTACAACCTCTTAGAATTCGTATTTTTTGCACGAACATCCCCGAAGTTACACATAATATACTTTATTAGTGCAATTCTACTTAAATTTTTTCAATCATAGAAGCTACTGGAAATCATAGAAGCTACTGGAAATACAGACCGATTTCTATTCATCAATTAGTTCAGGGAGTTTACTTTATTGGAACTGTGTTTTTGGCATTTCTCAATCCGCTTCAGCAATTTAACTCTTCGTATGACACAAAACAACCCTCTTAGTCTTCATTTCATAAAATCTATCAAGGTTGAATGTTAACCAGAGCTTGACTCACTGCATTTAAGACGTCTCATTCAGAGCTGATTCATTTCGATAGAAAATTAGTAGCTCGATAAAGATGATGCCAACTTGTCCAATGACAAAATTCTCAAAGAGGATTACAATAATCCAAGACTATTACTCTTTTAATATTTCTGTATCGCACGATTATGACTTTTGAGAGTTCTGGCGGACCTTGAGGAAACATATCTGATACCTTTAATGCATCGTCCTCCAAATGGTAACTGTCATTGAAAGCAACCTCAATAATGAACATGAGGGAAATATTCCAACATTTGTGAAATAAAACACCAATCTAATTCTAAGAGATATCCAATTAAGATGAGACCAGTTCATTTATGCAGATAGTACTCCATTCTTCCACCTTTTTTTTTTTTGAGAAATTTATCTAGCGATTCCACTCGAAAATCGTGCTTCAAGACCTTTTTATTGGAATAGGATGGTTGTTGTGGCATTAGAATTACATGTAGGGATTCAGAACTAAACATTTCTTATAATATCTCTCGCTGACCATTTTATTTCAAAAGAGGTACATTCTCTGATGTTAGTCAATTAAATTTTTTCCGTTTTTTTTTTTAAAGTTCGAATTTAAACTGCAAATGCTTCTCAAAAACCTTTGTTGGAATTATCAAAGTCTGTTGGAATTATATTAAATCCTTCCTTTAGCTGAGGAAAACACGTTTTTGCAGGGCTTTGCCCATGTTAAAATTAGAGAAAATACAAGAAACCCTAACTTTCATAATCAGTGTTAGGTTAATCTTTCATGTTTCTTCCACACTGCGACGACCTATTCGTTCAACTACTCTCGAGAGTGTGACAAAACCATCACTTAGCATTTAAACGGATGCCCGACGGAATAAGTAGCTTTTAATATTTCAAATACGTTGCATAACATTACCGTACAAGAGTCAGGCAGTTATTTATTCGCATTATTGCAAAAAGCCTGGATCAGATTGCGTTTTTATATTTCAAAATTTCTTCGCCTTCAGAGATAGCTATATTTATCACTGTTAAATTCCCGACTATTTAATTTCCACTGAAGTATACAAATTTGCTCTTTTAATTTCGAATGTACCAAAGGCTAAAATTTTAATCAAGATTCGATCCAAATAACTTTCATTCTCGATTAATTAAGAGCTCTCTGTCATCTAATCCAGAATCATTTGACTTCCGAAAAACGCAGTTCGAAATAAAACAATTTAACAAACTATGAGTGGACTTTCAAAGCGAGCGAAAGACTTACTCTTTGAGTTCGGAATGCAATACAATTTGATTCCGGTGCGAGGAAATCGGAGCCCTACTTTCCTTATGTCTCTCCTCCTCGTCATCCAAACGTTTCAATTACTATCTCTGGTTCTTCCATATAATTATGCAATTACAGTGAACGCCTTGATCCCATTGAAACTAATGATATGGATTTCCAGTCCTCGTACCTGGATTGTGGAAGCGAATATCAAAATAGCGTTACTTTTGGGAATTTTTTTATTATTATCAACGATATTGACGATCATCACGATTCATGCTATCGTTCAAATCACGAAACATAAGAAAGTGCCTCTGACGTTTAAATCGATAGTCGAAAACAAAATACCGCTTATTTATAGTAACGTTCTCCTGATTCCTTCGGTGGAAATCGCGTTTTTGGTCCTTTTTGGACAAACCACATACACTCGCAGCACATGTACAACAGCGGGTTGTCAGCACACCTTACGGGTATTCGGAGCATTCTTGATTTTGACCGCATTGGGACTTTGCTTGTTGTTTGAGGTGCTTACAGTGCATTGCAGTTATCAATCCCAAATTTTAGTCCATCGGATCTCAATGCCAAAGAGTCTACTCTCGAGAGGAGTCGCGCTGATTCTCGGGTTAGTCTCCGCAGAGAGCGAAGATATGCAGACATCGATGATATGCAGTCTTGTTTGGGCTGGCCTATCAGCCTTTGGGATAATGATGCTAATATACCAACCCGAATTCAATCATAATGTACTTAATCGGCTTTCCCTTGTCACGAGGGTGATTACAATGGGAATGGTCGCCACGAATGTCCTCGAATATCACGGTTTAGGTAAATACACAGTCATTGTTCCTTTAGTTGCTTCAGCCGGGGCAAAGTTCGCCTTAAATATCCAAGAATACATGCTGTGGCGCTCTTGGCGGTTGCTAAAACCTGACGAGACCTCCCCGAAACACCTCGATGTGAGTTTACAAGTACTCTACAATACTCTCAATGGCCACGACAAATTCGACTATAAATTTCTTGAAATGCTAAATCCAATCTTCCTAAGCCTTAAACTCCCTCAAATCTCCTCAGCAACGCTTACTCTTGGTAAAACTGAAACCGATACTCCAGAAACTGAGGAAGAAACTCAAGTTTTTGAAGAAGCTGGTGCTACAGACCCAGATGTATTTTTCTACGTCCAAAAAGTTAAAAAAAGCCTCATTGCTATGGTCAGGTCGACCTATCACACCCATTTTGTCGCAAAGAAAGGCCGTATTCCTGCTGAATCTCTTTGCTCATATGTTGAGTTCTTAACTGAAGTATGCCAAGACTATACTCAGAGTATATTTGCATCCTCATATGGTCGGCATTTCTCTGAAGACCAACTCAGTTTCCGTGAGCAAATTCGAATGAAAGTTTTATTCTACCGGATTAAGCAAAAATTGAAAAGACAAAATCAACGACTTGATCAAGAGATCGAAGAATTATGCATTTACCTTGAGAAGTTTGACTCTTGCACGAAACGCGTCGACCAATTCGTTGGTAATAAGGTGGCTTTTCATGCAAAATTTTTAGAGCCTTGCATCAACCTCAAATCAATCAAAGAGATGAGTCATTCCTTGCTAAAAACTTCAACAGCGCTGGCCACTGAGCTTGAATCTCTCATCTACAGCCAGAGAAAGCATAGAAGCGTTCAGCTCCTGTATGAGTTTCTGGTGAAGCAGGTCCAAGAGGACGTTAACAGATTCCGCAGAATGAAGCCGTTTTTGACTCTACATCATTATTGGCAGGAGGAAGAGGAGGAACGAACCAAAGAAACGGAAATCTCTGATGAAACGCTATTAAACTCAGATTCTAATAGTAAAGTCACATATATAATTATTTCCCTCGATCCCCACAACTGCGGGAAACTGGTCTCTTGGGCTCCAAACTTTCCAAGCGTCATTGCGACCTCAAGCGAGTATCTCACAAGCACCAACATCAGGGATATAATTGCTCCTTTCCAAGTGAACTATTTCAATGCTCTTTGCAAAGAAATCCAAAAGAGTTCGAACTTAACAGAGATTTACCAAAGAAGAATAAATGTGTTCTTGAAGACGAAAAATCAGGAGCTGCTTCATTACGACTCACAGTTTGAGGTACAATTGTTTAAGGGAGAGCCTACACTAGCGATTTACCTGAAAAATAATCTGGATTTCGAGCAGAAATTTCTCCTATTCCAAGAGACTGGACAGATAATCGGCTCATCAAAGTCTTTTAGAGAAACTCTGCTCTATCAATTTGGAGAGGCGAATCTAATTGAAGAGGTTCAATCGCAGAAGCTTAATATGAGAAAGCTGTTTCCAGCCCTCACATTCGCCGCCCTTCAAACAGACGGAGCAAGGGGCAAAACCAGCATGAAGATTCCTCAGGTCCAAACAAAAAGTCAACAGAATCTGAAATTGGCCTATCACAATCTCATGGTGGAATACTCCATTCAGAATCTTGATGACACCGCAACGAGTTTCCGTATTGGGATGTTTCATATTTGGAAAATTAAGAATCCTCAGGAAACAATGTCAAACCTTGATAAATCTGATTCCATTGATTCGATGGATCTTTTAGAAAAATCGGGGGTCCATTTGATTAACCCTCTGACCACAGGCCGACAATCCGCGCGTTCTTTTTTCCCATCTGTAATAAGAGGTCCAGAAATGTTCGAGCCGAGTAGATTTGGCTCCTCTATTGAAAATTTGAGAGACGGCGACGAAACTCTGACACCAACGTTGGATTTCCCTTCAGTCACAAAGAGGAGCGGCATCCTCACTGTCGCGATGACGAAACGCGTACTACTTAAGGGAAAGGACAATATTCAGAAACCCCCTGAACACTCACATGTTCATGAGTTTAACAAACAAGATACGGTCAGCGATGTGAATACTGAGAAAGTAAAACAAGATTTAAAGAAGATGGATGCAAAAAAAAGGAAAAGAATTTTCATGGATGATGGAGCTTCGATATACGCTTCTGAAAGCAGTTCCACTATTGCTGCGAAAAGAGCCGCTTCTAAAATCCTCCTCCTGGTTTACAGGCTAAAAGAGCTTGTTAATCAAGGTCAAACTCCAAGTTTCTTAAAACAAACTAATTACTTCGGAATGTTTTCTCTCGGAGTGCTTGCATTAATGGTAGTTTGCTTCTATGCGGTTCTGAATAACAAATACTATTATTATTCCCAATATGCTAACACAGCCTACTTCCCGTCTTATTTCGCTTCAGTCGTCAAATCTCTCTACGCGGTCACAGAAGTAGCAGTATCTGTGAACACAGGATATGTTTATAATCCCACCAACCTACAAAAATTTTCAACGAATCCCGGCAATGTCTACAGAAATCGAGTCCAAAGATTCGTGCAGAAGTACAATCAATATATGGTCCAGTATGACATTAGACAAGTACTCCCAAATATTGACAGCGGTCGTTACTCCCTCCTTCTCCAAAGATCCACGTTTGATTCAGCTCCGAGCAACTATTCATTCCAGGACACAACCACTGTTCTCTTGGGGCTCACATATAATCTAAACAAAACCAAGTTTTCACTGATAGACAATAGCAACGCAGACGTCCTTTTCCTGAGGAGTTATGCTTGGGATTATATCGATCTCTATGAGAAAATGCGGTTCGATCTCTTCGATAACTTTGATAATCAGCTGGATTCAATCCAATGGACTCTGAGAATAATGATTATCACAGTCGTCATCTTCTGTGTTATCATGTCAGGTATTTTCATCTTTATCCTCGGAAAACTCCACCGTCACGAAATTCGAATCTTGTCGAAGCTTTGTACCATCCCTGACGCCCAAACAATATCTTCTTTGGAAAAATTACAGGTTAAATACAAGGCTTATTTTCAAAGGGACCTCGTAATCCCGTCCATTGAGAAAACTCAGACCAAGAAAAAAGCAAAGGAAGCAGCAAAGCAGACCAGAACCAGAAACGTAAAGCAGTTTGTGAACCAGAGCCACAACTCGTTCGTCTATCTGGCGAACTTCTCAGTCATTCCCATTTTATTCGGGACATTTGTCATTTTAACGGGTATATTAGCAGCGAAAAAAACCAATCAAACGATCTCGTTTAAGGAGGATCTGAAGGTAATGTCAGGAATAGTGGTGTATGTCGCCACATCTACGGCAAGCAACTTGATTCAAATGAATCTAATGGAGCCCGCTAATTTTACTGCTAGATATAATCAACATACGGCTGCTCGTAACGACATTGTAGACCTACTTCAGGATGTTCAAACGCGTATTTTCGATAACCCCATGTCGACCCCAAAGCTCATTGAAAGGTACCGAAATCTCACAAACAGTAACTTCTGCTACGACTCATTTGGCACTCCGAACTATCAAAATTGCATGACTTCACTCAAAGGAGCCTCTGCTCTCGGATTCGCAAGCCTGTATGATAGGCAATACATGGGACTGATGACTATGCGCGACTCATTTTTGCAAAATAGCACAGTCGAAAATGCAATAACACTGATCGATTCGACTGATTTCGTGCAGATAGACTCTAATGGTCCTTGCATCGATGCGACGATTGTCGCTAATATCGAAACTGAAGGCGCTTTCTTGTACAATTTTTGCAAGGAGATCCAGCAGTCGATCATCTGGATACTTATCAGTGGCCTTTTGCTTTTGTTGATCCTCGCGATATTGGTATGGCTACCGATGTATATCCAGATGAAGCAGCAATTTATGCAAGTACGACAAATTTTCTCACAACTTCCGGTTGAGTTGATCATGCACAACAATTACATTAAGATAATTCTGAAGGCAGGCGGAGAATCGTCGATCTAAAACCCGAAAACGGTTGATTAGATTTATATTTTTTTGTGCTTTGTTTTTAACCCTAACTCAATTAGAGCAAAGTCTTTTCATTTTTCCGACATGGCTTGGAGAAATGCTTTATGTTAAGAGAGATGATTTTAATTCTTATGAGTTGTTGTTATATTCGCAAAGATAAAATTGCGTTATAAGCAAAGCCCCACCTATGAAACTAAAACTTCCTTTTGAGAATTATCCAGCACAATTTGAATGGATGCGTGTTTTTGGAGTCGAGTTATGAATTTATATGATCTATATGATTTTTCTTGTCATGATCCTCTTCTCCTCATTTAGGTAGCTTTATCCTGTGAAAGAATAATACTAACGATTTCAATTTGACATATCAATGCGTCAAGAGCCAAAGAAGCAAAGATGAGTCGGATATCAAATACGAATACCAACTAATGCGAATTAAATCACACAGAGCCGGTTAAAAGAAGCAAGAGCAGAACATAACTCATTCAGATTTATCCAGGTATTATCTAAAACAATCCGCATCGTCATCTACTCACTTGTTACGCTAGCAAATTAAGTTGTTGTGATTGTGAGATAGAAAAAGTAAACTGATTCAAGGTTCATGCAAACAAATAACACGATTTCTCCAAGACATAGATTTCATGGCTTAATATTCTGATTGCTCATCACACCTACAGCCTACAGCCTTAAGAACTTTGAATCTTACTAAACCAGTATTTTGAGCTTTGGGAACACAGCTGGTATATACATTTTGTTAATCCTAGTTAGTTGATTTTATTAATCAATCTACCCACTCAAGACATTAGAAAAAATTAATCAAACGAGGCACTTTCGAGAACACGTTAAAGAATGTTAAATACCAAAACAGAAATCCAACGAATAGCGCCCTGAGCATCTTCACGATGGTCCATGCTGATGCTTGAGGCAGACAACGGAGAATGCGGCAAAATTTGGGTGTGTTTTGGAAACTTTTGGGAATGTTTTTGTTGTTGTGTTCCAAATTCTCAACGTAATTTTCCTTAAAAGTCGAGAAAATATTTGATAGTTCCTCCAGAATAATTATCTTAATAGCAGTGGATGATTTTTTCAAATTGTTAATTATTCGAGATTGTTCGTTTGATTAATAAAAAATCCATCGGAGGGTTACAAACTAATTTCGAAATGCCTAATTCTGTGTTCCCTGGAAAATTTTTCTCTATTTTCTCATTCATTCTACTGGACACCGAATTAGTTATTACCTGAAACTGGATTTTGGAAACAGCTTTGCCAATTTTGGAAACCTCAATAGACAAAAAAAGTGTTCCTATTTTCAGCGGTTTTAATAAGATGAAACCTATGATTGGTCCTTAAATCAGTCCCAAATTCCAGTTCTTCTATATAAATAGAAAAATTTTGGGAAGTTTGAAAAGACCAAAACAATGCTTGCTGCGCAAACTCAACACAGAAAGCCAACAGGCGGAGATTTCCAGAGTAGAGACCAGAAAATAACTCGCTTCATTCTCTCTGTTTACAATATTTTACAGGTATGCCCCCTTCAAAATTCACATCTCTGGATAAATTATTACAGGATTCCCAATTCAACGAGATCATTTCGTGGAGCTCTGACGGAGACCGGTTTATTGTCAAGAATACAAAAGATTTCGCGGAACAGATATTACAAAAGTACTTCGGGCACAAGAATCTTACGTCCTTCATTAGACAGGTAGTACTTCAATGGTATTAGAACTTGCTGACATCCTCTATATCAATATAGCTATATTTTTATGAATTCAAACGTTGTGCAAGCGAGAACAACCAATTTTCCTTTTTTCACCCTTTTTTCAAGAGAGATAGCACGTACGACCTTCATTATTATAGTTGAGCTAACAATACAATTCAGACCCAGCATGCTAGCAAGCCTTCGCAGAAAGAGGACTGAAAACCAACGAAGTACAAATATAGACGATCAAAGCGATAACTTTACAAATAATAAAGTAATTCTGCTTCTGAGAAGGCCTCTAAATTTCTTTAGAAAATTCTCATTGAAAAGAATCAGGCTTCATATTTATCGATCAAGGTCCCGGTAGATGACTCTTGGAAATCTCAGTTTTCTGCCCAGGATATGCTTCCTCTGTAAGAAAGTGTTTAAATATGATTCTCATTTGTTTAGTTGGAAATCTGAAACTGCGGAGGATCGTCAAATAGTTCAATCTGTTCCGGAGATGTACAAGTACTTAGAAGAGAATATACTCATTCTGGAAGACGCTGTGAACGAGCTGAGAGCAATGCGATTAAAACTAGCGAAGGAAAATTCTGAACAAGAACCTTCAATAGAGTGGAACATTTTTTAATTATATAATGTATTTTTCAACAAAGTCTCAAGTTACATGTGAAATCTACAAAGCTGTGAGAAGTATAATTTTTTATTTTGTTAAGTTTAGAGAGGAATGAGAGCACCAGCCTGCTCCTCATTTCAACAAGACTTTCGAATTCTGTTTCAAATGCTTCACATCTGTATCTCTTAGTCTATAACTAAATCAGAAACCAAAAATCTGAATCAAAGTTCTTTGCTAAAAGCCTTATTTAGTGATACAACTTTTGTCTCCATAACTTAAAAGTTATTTGAGGATTGGCCGAAATTCTATTCTACACAGATATGGAAGGGATTGGCATTTAACCGAAGAGACTCGATGAAAATCATTTTGAACTTTGAGTGTGTTCATTGCACATACTCTCAGAATTTTCTGCTTTACGTGCCAAATTTCGGAATTGTTTTTTGAACAATTTGCTATTTTAAGCGCAATAGTTCATTTAAAGCCCTTAATTCAAACAGAACTAAATTATCAGGGTTTTTGAAAAGTAAATCGGATTCAGGATGGTGCACATAAATAGCGTCCAAATGAAATAATTTCTTCAAAACATTAAGCTAAAAGCCCTATGCTCCAACAATATACTCCCCTCGATATTCCCAGCCCAAAGCAGTCGAACTTTAGGATAAAGACGCTCTCAAGATTTAGAGAAAGCTCCGACTCAAGCAGCAACAGCCTCGAAGTGAGCCGACAGCGCAACTATCCAGAGAGCAAATTTGCAGAAATTGTCAAACTGACCACGAAAAACGTTGAGAAAGCCAAGATCAGAATATTCACACCAGTTAAAAGCACGGTACCGGGCAACAAAGCTCCCATATATAAAAGAAACATCAGTAGTGAGTCTGATGGACCTGTTAACCGCTTCAGTACACCAAAGCCGCGCCCGAGACTGCTGAAAAAAGACTCGGATTGCTCAGAGGTCCTAGCGAGGACCTTCTCAGGAGACTGGGAAAGACTTAGTCTAGGGATAGCAGCTCCAAAACGAGAAACACTGCTTCTTGGCCGCCTTTTCCAAGAGGCCAAAGAAAAAGAAGCTATGCAAGGTGATGATGATAGCTCTACACCAACCTCAAACAATGACCACCACTTAGACTATGTAAAGGTCGACATAAGCAGTCCAAAGAACTCTACAAGTACAAAAAGGCTTTTTGGTAGAATTCTCAAGACTTCTCAGGACAAGAGATCCACCTATCATCATGATGAGTCTCCACGCTCAGAAAATTCCGTCAAGGGGTATGCTAACATTGAAGCTGTCTTTCAGCAAGATCAAAGTGAGCAGGAAGCGAGTACGCTGGATAGCTCGAGCTTTTTGTTGACGAAAATTGAAATGAAACCAAAACGAGAGTCAAAATTTCGACCTAAGAGCTCAAGAGATATTCTTCTGCCCAGCATCATTACGAGTTCCCCGAAGAGCCTATTCGCTCCTGATTCTTCAGAACCTTTGAACTTTTCGGCAGCGTTGACTAATAAAAACGAAATGCCTATTAAATCACGCAAATATCCCCTCAGCAATAAAAGCAGCAGAAGTAGTAGAATCAATGGTAAAGAAATGAGATTCTTTAGTAAACTTTAGTTGTAAATAGATTATAGATTGTAAAACAATTCTTTAAAATAGTTAGTTCCACTTTACCTTCTCTTGCTTTATGTATTCGTGTAGCATACTTCAATTTCCGTAAAATAAAATCAAACTCCTGTAAATATTGGTTTAACAAGCCTATGTTTAACAATCAGTCTTGTTTGAGAGTTATAATGTGCTCAAGTTAAATGCTCAAGTATTATTGAAAAGTAAGTTGCAAATATGCATTATTGGAAAGTGATGTTCAAAAAAAAAACAACTTAGCAATATATTGTAAATCTAAGGGCTTGATCTAATCAACAGTCCTCAAAGGAAACTAAAACGAAATAGAGGTAATATTCTTTGAGTGAAAAGATCAGTTCATGCAGTCTTCTCTAATACTTAAAAATATGATTGAGCTGGTTCCTTAATTAATTCGCCTACGAAATAAAAAGTCCTTCACAAATGAGCGAGAGAAGTTTCCCAGGGTCCTACAAGCTTCCATCCATAAATGAGTACCAAACCGATATCGGTTTTTCCCCTCGGAGAAGAAATGAGCGATCTCCTTCCAACTGGCGCGCGATCGCTGTCGATGAAATTAAAGAATTCATGAACACACGTAGACCCACTAGCGATCCAGAATATGACAACATACAGCAAGAGTTCGCCAGAATACTCCAAAACCAAGCTCTGCGACGATTGGAACAGGAGGCGAATCCAACGGATGATAAGAGAAAGAAACAACTCGAAGTGAAAAGAGAGCCAAATGAAACTATCAAAAAGGCCAAGAATCGCATTGGCTTCAAGAGAGGAGACAAAGAAGCCAAGTTTCTGAGAAACATCGACAGTTTTAAGCATCTCAGCACTTATTTCAACATCACTGGATTATTAAAAAATATGGCAGAAAATTCGGATAAACCTGACCTGTCATCAATGGAAGGAACCATTTTTCCAAACGCACCCAGCCCTAAAGCGACATCGTCTGAAATCTTCAAGGACAAAAACGAGAATCAGTCATTCTATTTAAGCTCAGGCTTTATGAGCCAAGGATCTGATGGTTTCGATATAAGTTCTTCAAAAAAGCATCATAAGCGCAATGATTCAAGCCTCAAGTTGCAGCGAATGCTGGCTGATCAAGCTCTCCAGAAAGCTGCTGAGAAACGCAAAGTTATTGCTGATATGAAGAGTTATGATTCATCTGTCAGTAATTCCCAAGTAAAAAGTCCATTATTGCCTAACAAACAAGGTAGTCGGAAGAGAGAGAAGGATGAATTGTTTACTATGCGTATGATGATGCAAAAAGCCCAAGAAGAAGTTGAACTCGACTGGGAGAAGCATCAGAAAATGCGAGAAGGCTTAAACAAATGCAATTTATTGCGGTCCTGTATTCAGCATTTAGAGAACTTCAAGGACCCAGAGGAAGAGGGAGAAGGCGCATTTTCTGAGGATCTTACATCTACTGCATTTAAGGCTGTCGAAGAGAAGTTTTTGAAAAACGCAATACAAATTGACCCGACGAAAGATGCCACTGAGGAAGAAGAAGCAGAAGTCGAAAAGTTATTGACCGATGTAAAGAAAAAGATCAAAGAAAAACCGGTGAAAGTGGCATCTGATGTTAAAATTGCTGAAGATCTTTTTGTTTATAAAGAAAGGACGAATAGAGTTATCAAACTGCTGAAGACTATGACTAATAGGATCCTCCACAACCGCAACGACCGACGCCACGCTCTGAGAAGCACTATGGGCCGGAAGTTTAGAGCGACAAATAATGCTTTCTCAACGATGGACAGTCCTCTGTTGCCGAGAACAAGATCTAATTCCACCAATCCAGAAAATCTTTTGAAAACTGAATCCCTTACTGTGCTGGGAGGCGTGACCGGGAAAAGCAGATTTTCAAAATTCGATAATTCAATTGATGCTAATGCTCTAACCGAAGGGGCAGAGCCCTTCCAATCTGCGAAATTAGAGAAAAAGAATTCGATAAGAAATGTAGATTTTAATGAAACCGTAGGGTCTTCCCTTAACAATCTGCAGCTCAGGAAGTTGACAGTAAGTTCAATGGCTGAAGACCTTCCATCGCCAAAAAAACCGTCTTTTTTAAAGCAGCCTAGCCCACAGGTGTCAGAACAACTTACAAGCCCACTAAAATCACCAAATAAATTGAATACGAACAGTCAAAAGACCCGTGAGACCATTTCGAAGTTCGAGTTCCACCGACCTTCTGTTGAAATTAGAAAGAACTCAATCTTTGGGTATGCTCCGCAACTTTCAAGTCCAAAGCTGCAAAAGCTTGAGAGTCACAGAGCCGAAGCAACGTCAGGCGAGTTAAAGCTCATGAAACTGAACGAGAAGCTGCTCGAAATCGAGAAAATCAGCGAGAAGGTCCAGAAAAATACCCAGAAACAAATGAAACGCATAGACCACCAAAAGAATCAAATTGATGATTACTATCAAAAGAAACAAAGAGAATTTCAGGTTAAAATCGAAAGGGTTCCAACGAATCTCCTCGTTGAGAAAACATACGATAAATTCAATCAGAGGAAACGGCAGGAATTTGCGAATAAGTTGACTAAGAAGCTCCTTAATGCAATGTTAGATTAAGTTTGAGAAATATGACAGCCACGAAAGGCGCCTTCAGCTCCCATTCCTTATTAAAGTTTTAATAAAAAGCCTTTTTTAATTTAGAAGACTCAATCGCATAACTATTTTTAATTATGGAAGCATGCGTTATTTCTGATCTAAAATTAACACGGAGAGAAAAATTTAACTAAGGTCATGTCACTTTCTTTGAAAAAGGAATGTCTGTCTGCAGTTTTGTCTGCCCTGTACAATGGAGAACTGGCTTCACCTTACCTTCATTATCATGCTTTTCCTTAATTTCAACATGTCAGATCGAGGCAAGGTGATGTCAAATTGTTTGCGCTAGAAAAACGAGGAGTCTAGCAAAGCATATTGATGAAAGTGGAAATGCGTCAGAGTATGCTAAAGAATTTTACATTGAAGCATTATTGCATTAAAGTAAGACTTTTCTACTTAGCCTCGATGATGCGTGAGAAATTTCTGAAGGAAACCTAAATAAAGAATTATTCCTGTCTTGGTCTGAAAACTCGTACCTCAGTCGAATTTTAAACGCTGAAGAGGGTTCTATTGGAAGAATCTATGCTCTTCGTGACTGAGAATTAGAATTAAGGTGTATTCAGAGCACACTGTCTTACCTCACTATTCGTGGTAGAAATAAACACAAATGAAACGCATGCAGCTGGCATGATCCTACACTCGAGCACTCTAACTCATACAGCCATCAAGATTATAATTTTACTAGCAGATATCGATGCATGTCGTCACCGCCAGGGATGGAAGATTTCAGGTTTATCAAATAAATTCGCAAATAAAACAATTTTTTTATAAGTTTAGAAAAAAATTAAAAAATTCCTCATGTTTTTAATTCCTTTATTCGCTAAATTTAATTTTTGTGATGACCATTGAGATATCACTCATCCTCGCTCCTGCTTCATCATTCTACTCCATTTCCCATGGAGCAACTTATTCGAAGGCTACAAGCCCTTCCCCTGGCTAATTTTCGAAATATTTTTACCTTGTATGTAATTTCACAAAATTGTTGGAGTTGAGCAGAGCTGGCCATTTTTTTAAAATTTATCAAATTAATCAATATCTTGGATATTATAGCTTAATTGAGTTAAGTGCGGTTATCTCGATTAACTGCATAAAATTCTTCTCAAGTGAAATAGCTCTCTTATAAATATTTTACCAATTTATAATAATTGAGGTGTTCTCGGAACCTCAATTAGAACATTCAGAACTCATTGTTTATAACTTTGACGGCTATTTAATCCCAAGAATCCATAAAAATTTTATATACCTAAATTAATTAAAACTGTGAGTACCATGAAAGCAAAGTCGCAAAAGCTCAGAACTGAGAGCAGCACCAAATGCGGATTCGTGCAAAGAATGTATGAAACGTTACAAGTAAGCACACTTTTACGCACCTTATTCTAATTGCATCGGTAGACTGGAAAGTTTTCTGAATTGATCGCTTGGAGTAGCGATGGAGAGAGTATCTGGATAAAGAACACAGTAGAGTTTGCTGAGAAGGTGTTGCCACAGCTGTTCAATCATCAGAACTTCCCATCCTTTGTGAGACAAGTAACCAAACCTCTTTTCTGTAGACACTAATAAATTCATTAGCTGAACTTATATAACTTTAAAAAGAGCCGAGATTCATCTACTTCCTGCTGCTACTCAAATCCCAATTTTAAAAGGGATCGCAGGTAACCGAATTCTTTAATAAACATCTGAATTTTTTTTCAATAGTGATTTACTTGTGAAAGTTAAGAGGCAGCCAGCGAAACCAGCTCCAAAGCATGAGGTTCCTCGAAAAAAAGAAGAAGAAATGGAGAGCGAGATTGAGGTAATAAGAATTCAAAGTTTGATTAAAAACAATGACGTTTTTTTTTTATAGAATGAGAATTTAAAACTGAACGAAAAGCGTCTTAAGGATGAAATCACTTATGCTCGCTTAGTTATTAATCAATTGCGTATGGAAAACCATCGCCTTCGAACAAAAATCCTGGCATCAGAGTAAACACATTCAAATTTTGAGGTTTATGCTGACAGTTCTCTTTGTAATAGTTATCAATACAGCTACCCTGAACTTCCAGTTCAGAATGCTGATTCTACTTATGAGTGTTTGGGGAACACTGAATTCATTGACTATACCCATAATGTACAGGGTGTACAAAGAGTTGCTCCTGCTAATAACCTTTGGAATGGGGCTGTAAATGTATCTAAAGTTTAAAATAATTTTTATCTAATGAATCTTTAAATAGTACAATACTCAGTTCCAGAACGCTGAACAAGCAAGATTTCCAGCTCATGAAAACCAGGAGTACGATTACTTTGCTGATTCACCCAGTTCTCAGACCTCAAGCCTCGAAAATAAGGCTGAATTCCCGCTTCCTAACGACTCTTCAAAATATGTACTTTCTATTTGCAATGATCAAGCTGATTGTTTTAAATAGCTTTTCGATGATGAAGCAACAATGGGCGAGACTCTTAGCAATGCTAGCCATATGAACAGGTACTTATTTGTTTGCGATTTTTCTTTAATAACTTCAACATTAGAAATTACCCTACGACCTCTTACCCTGTGGACAACCAATTCCATGAGATGAAGGAATGGCTTCAAAACAATTATTAATTTATTGGAGAGTGAAGTATGAGTGACAGCTAAACAAAAGCACAAATCTGACGAATGGGGCAACAACTACTCATTGCCCTTCTAACAAATTTTTTCAAAATCAAGCAAACAAGCACTGCATGAATAATGCAATATCTTAACTTTTTAGTGATTATAATTTCCCTCTTCTCAAATCAATCTTGATCATTTAACTTAAAGAGTTTGATGACTTGATTCTCGTATTTTTTGTAAATGTAACTTTCTTTCAATACACAAATCAATGAGTTCTATAAAACAACTTCCCACGGCCTAAATATACTATGCGACTAAAATAGATTGGCCATTCCTTCTTTCCTCATTAATGTTTTTCGGAATAACACACACTCGAGCAATACTGAATTTCAAAAAATAAAAATTGCCTCTAAGTAACAAAGCCGAAGGAATCTTTTATTTATTAATCATCATCATTTTGAAAACAGTTCTTTCACTCACTGAATGCTGCCGCCCACAATTAAGTATGTATATGCGAATTTCAACGGTTTCGAAGGAACTCAGGGCTCCACACAGACGCATCAGATTCATTCATCTTTCCTTAAAACTTATCCAAATCATCTTCAAGACATCGTTCAGTTACTTAAGAAAGACGGTGCTCAATTCGACAGCAAAACAATTCGTTACCAAGATCCTGACTCAAAAGTCTTCCTCTTATTAACCCCGGAAATGAACCTAAAAGAATATTTTGACCGCCATAAAGAATTATTACTCTGGATTAATCCCAACTGCGGGAGAGAATGCGATATGCGATTTGAGCAGATCTTAAAGCGACTGGAACTTCTTGAATCAAAGGCTGCTGTAACCCGACCCTTAGATGTCAATACCTCACAAGAACCTTCCTCTCAACCGCATTTGGCCATATTATACGCCGACCCTTTGGGAAAAGCCGGTGAGAAAGGTGTAACCCCTACAATTGATGCTGTAGACTATGAAAGCGAATGCAGAAAAATCGTAAGACATCTTGAGCAACGAAACAAGAACATAACTTTGCAAATCGAAATCGCTACTCGCAAAAACCTTTTGGAAATTCTCCAAAAAGGTCCTAGAATTCTGCATATTCTTTCTCACGGGCATTACGATTCGGATAAAAAGGACTATTGTCTCAGCTTCGAGGACGGGAAAGGAAATTTGGATCCAATATACTCATCTGATTTGAAATCGATGCTCAAAGATCGGAAACTAGACACGAAATTAGTGTTTACCAACGCCTGCCATTCCGAAAGTGTTGCTACTGTATTTCATGACGCTGGAGTCCCTTGCGTTGTTGCTGTGCAGTCAGATAACAAGATTCTGGACCTCGCGGCTCAGGAATTCGCTGATGTGTTTTATCAGAGTATTTTTGAAGGTCTGTCTGTGGATACTGCTATGAGCAATGCTCGTTTTTCTCTTGCAGGGAATTATTTCGTTTGTTGCTGCGCTCATAAACATAAAACGAACTGTAAATGGAAAAATAAGTGTTTTGTAGAAGACTCGACCCAGGCTCATATCAGCCACAAACCGAACTGCACGTGCGAAGGCAGACACGTTCACAAGCATAAGAAAAAGAAATGCAGTTGGGCAGCTCAATTTTTAGAGTCGATAGGAAGAGCTGATGATCTATTGACTGCAGACGAATTTTTGAATACATGCTGCTGCTCACCGGAGCTCCCACATAATGAAGTGATGAAATTCCTGATGAAGCCCGATGAGTTTAACCAGGCTATCGTCCAAGAGCCAAAACAAGGTCCCTTGATTCTCAAAAGTACATATAATCTCCTAAAACCGAAATTTCCTGTAAATAAACCTCTCGGACGCAACCATGAGCTGTACGAATTGCTGAAGGCATTAACAAATCCTGTTAATAAAATTATCTTACTACGTGGCAGTCGGGGCTCTGGAAAGAGCGTTTTAGTGAGACATCTAGCGAATTACTTGCAAGCTCGAGGATATTTTCAACAAAACGTAGTATTAATAGATATGAGAAAGATCCATTCGATGAGCCAGTTTATTTCAGAATTGGCCACAAGGACAATTGGTCCCTTTATGGACATTACAGAAATCGAGAACCAACAAATTGATCTTCCCAACTTGTTCGAGCCGGTTAAACACAGTGAAATATTAGCAATTCTCGAAGACTTTGACAGTTTCATTGGCCACTTCGGCAAAGAATCAGACACGGTGTTTAAAGCTCTTAAAGACTTCGGAGAGACCCTTAAAATAATCACAGATAATGCCAATTGCTTCAAGGTTGTTTTGACAACCTCAAAGGAATATAAACTCGATGCAGTCAATGAAAATGTTGCTATTGATAACCTGGTACCATCAAGAGCCGCAAAGCTCTTGGTGACAATTGCTCCTCCTGAGTATATAGTCCCGAGTGAAGTAGAAAGCTCTCTGAAAAAGTACTCAGGTGGGAAAAACCTATCTCCGCAGTTTATTTGGTTTGTGGCACAGCAGCTGAGGACGAGAAAAAATATCTTTTTGTCTCAATTGATCAACGAACTGGTGAAAAACAAGACTAGTAGTAATGAAAACGAGGAACAACAATTATTTGCGCAGAAACTATTGGAAACGAATCTTAGGTAAAGAATGACATTTCAAAAACTTTTATTGATAATTTCTTTTTGGTTTATTTAACTTAGCAAGCTAAAAGAGGCGCATAAAGAAGCGTATAATCTGCTTGAGCTGCTGAGTCTTTTTCCTTCAGGTATAAGCATTGAAGACCTTGGAGCTCTTTCTCGATTTAAATTCATAAATCCTCAATGGAAAAATATTTTAAGTACGACCAAAGAAGACGCAACGAACGAAGTTAGCGCGACGGATGATATAAACAAAGCTAACAATGAAGGATTCAAAATGGAATCGCTCATTCCAAGCAATTTTGTATTTACGATTAGTCTCGAAGAGTGCATAGAGCAATCTCAAAACCTGACAGTTCTGCAAGTAGTTCAGGATTACTTCTTACTAGAACTTTCTGAAGCATGTCTTGATAACATCAAGAATAAAATAATATATTTAAGCGCGTTTTCAGCGGGATTGATTGAAAGAGTGAGGAGAAATAAATTGTGCTTCGAAAGGTTGGTGGAATATTCGCTTCTTTGCACTTGCGAGTTTTGTAAACCTCCTGAGGTACAACTACCTGTCTGGAGAGAATTAAAATCACTGCTGAGACATAATTTCAAAGATGCTGAGAACAAAGTCACTTTAGCTCGGTTGGAAAAATCTTTTACAGCACAAGAATTAAACTTGCTGAGTCTTTTTGACAAGCAGAATATAAAACTGCTCTCCATCTTACTGAAAACAGGTATAATTTTATCCAGTCGCCTATCCATATATATAATAAAATTCTTGTCTTTTCTCAAATAGATACCAATAATGAAGAAATCTTAAAGCTCATTGAGATTTTACTGCTTGCGATACCAACTCTCTATCGACTGTTAAATCCTCAGAAAGCATCTTCTGCAGCCTCGACAGTTTTAGACCGGCTGTCCGAGCTGAATGTGCCAAAGATCTGGGAACTACGACTCAAAATCAAACTGAATCTTTTTAAATTTGCGGTTATAAATAGCTCTCCAAAGAAAGATTTCAATAGTTTGGCCCAGCTACTGCTTAATCTAAAAACACTTCAAGATAACCTTGTAAAAGAAGAACCGAAAGACTCGCTTCTTTTGAAAAGGATTGGATTAGAGATCCATTTTGTGCGGGCGTACTTCACCTACAGAAATAAAAGAAAGAAATACTCAAACGTATCGAAAACAGGACTGAGTGGTGAGGAGAAGAGGTTAACATGGGCTCTCAATTTAATTGAAAATATGAGAGGCACTCTTAAGGAGCTAAATGAGGATATCAAATTTAGACACTTGGTTGGCAGGATTGCTCTCTTGGAGAGCCAAATATATGCAATCATCCAAGAAGAGAAGAAAATACACCATATAAAGCTAAAGGAGGGATTAACAACCGCTATAACCGATTTCAGCGCTGATAGAACCTCGATCAGACTCGAGATCAAAGCATACTGGCTAATTGTTAAACTTCGTCAAAAGTACTCATTTATAAATTCAATGCAAGCCAGCATTATTATTATCATCACTTTAGGACTGTGAAAGAGAAGCACCCTGAGAGCAATATGAGAGGGAACGTTCAAACCGTGTACGCCGAGCTTAACGAGGTGAAGAAAAAATTGCTTCAAGCAGGCATCCTCAGCTTTTTGAAAGATGTAAAGCAATTTCTAATCGTTTCAATTTCAAACATTTTGGTTAGTATGGAGATAAAAAATATGAATCGAAAATTAAAGGGATGATAAAGGAGATCAATAATAACTATGTTGAAAATTTCATGAATGTAATCGCTTTGCTAAAGGCAAGTCCTCTACAAGAGAAAGATCGGTCGACAGAGGTCCCTACGTTTTTTAAAACTGATTTATTGAACCGCGTCAGAACCAGAGAGCAGAATGTTCGCTTTAAATTCGAAGTACTCACTAAAAACTCCCTCGAAAATACCATGAAATCCGGTGTTAAAATCCTCTATCTCGACTCAGAAACGGTTTCTGAAAAAGGACTTATTGTAGAGAGTCCCGACCTTATAAACCATGAGGTCATCGAATTAGACGAGCTTAAGAGCTTACTAAGCATCCAGCCTCAATTCCTTCACAGCACCTACATTTCCCAGTTAGCATCAGTTATTAAGCAACCTCATTCTTCAATTCGACGTGAGTCGAATAGACTTATGGTTGTGATTCTCGGCAATTCCTGCAGTAATAATCTTTTGCAATTTCTTGTTAAAGAATTGAAAATCCCTCACGTAATTCTATTCAAGACCGAGCCATCCAACCAAGACGACGACTATTACTACCAAAAACTCATATATGAATCATATAAAGAGGTTTTCGTTCAAAGTTTCATGGACGGTTTGGTGCTGAGCAAGTCCATTATTGAAAGTTTCGCGATAGCGAAAGAAGAAGCAGAAGATTTTCTCCGATACTCATTTAAAGAGGAGAACGTCAACTTCGTTGAGCTCTTTACTGCCGAAGGGCATAGCCGAAAGGATGTGATTTTTTCAGCTGCACCTACAACAACTATTGAGGATATCAGTCTTCCTCGCTGTCCAACAAATTTGAGCAAGATTTTCCTTCCCATGACCTCGAGAAAGAAGGAAATCAAGCAAATTTTCAAAACTCTGAAAGAAGACCCAAGCTCTGGAAGCTTTGTTCAAGTCATCGGGAAAGAAGGATGTGGAAAAACTAGGGTGGTCCTCGAGGCTGCTTATTACCTTTTGATCAGAAATTTATATCCTGATGGAGTGTTTTATTTTCCGCGCGATGACAACCGTGAGCAGCTAGACGGCATAATTAGAGCAACGTTTAGTTCAAGGATGCTTGAAGTCGGTAATCTCAGTAAAATTTTCAAGAAAAAGAAGATGCTTGTTATCTTCGATGGCATAAGCAGCGATGCGGATCCAATCCTGCGTATTCTTGAAGTCCAGAAAATCGATACAATTATTGTGACGACTGAAGGCAAACCACTGAAATCAGAGCTGTTAAAGAAAAAGGAAGGTATCAAGACTGTGACTATTGAACCTTTGCCTGAGCTAGAAATTGCAGAGATTATAAAGAATTATATTGGACTCAAGCCTCAACATCAGTTCCCTGACAATACCATCCTGAATGTGATTAGAGCTGCTGGAGGTAGACTCAAAGATATATTAAGTGGTTTAGTTGCGAGAGGGTTTTCTACAGGGTCAGGAGATCTATACGAAGTTAATGACTATTACGCGCCATATGTTGATCTGAATGTCTGGTATGCTCAGAGGATGAAAGCATCGGGGAGGTCACTGCTGGAGAGTTATGCGACCCAAGACTTGAGTATATCACGGAATTCAAGGTTCTATCAAAAGGGAAATAAATCACGGATCAAAATGACTCGATCTGTTTCTAATTTGACCATCAATACCATCAATAGAAATATGAGCCTCATGAGCGAAATATCAAATAAATTAGCAATTGAATCGGAAGTAGATGAAGAGATTGTTTATATGTCTGATGAAGATGAAAGGGAGAAAGGAACTCATGAGATAAATTCAAATCTCGTCTCTGAAGCAGATTCCGAAGAAGGAAACGATTAGGAGTGAGAATTAAACTGATTAAAAAATGTAAGAACCTTCCTTAAATAGTGTTTATCAATCATCATCAATAAGTCATGGTTATTATTATTTTATGATTGGCAGATAAGTTTGTGGTTTATTAATAGTGTTACCCTATATCTCAGTTCCGTGACAGCTTCATCTATCTCTCAATGAGGTTGCTTTGAAATCGTATTATTCCTTTTCAAGTCGAAAATGATTTTAATAGTACTTGGTGGTTAAAGAATCAATGAGTGAAATGTGAAAAAATACTGAGGCCTACTAGTTAGCCTATTGAAATCTTTTATACTGTTCCCAAGTGTAATACACTGATTGGTTAGAGAATAGAGTGATGTTGAAATGTTGTCGTATGTTCTTGATATGAATTTAGATAGCCGGCTGTACTAACAATACTAAATGGGTAGGAATGTCTTATTATTGGCAACCCATAGTAATAAAATGCTAATATTTTGAATTTTCATGTGTTCAGAATTTATTTTCGTTTTAGGAGTTTGAGTATTCTATGTAGTTTGCTGTCTACTAGAAGCTTTTTGTTCCCTTGACCTATACTTGTGTTCTTCTAAGTAATTTTACTCAAATATTTACATTAGTATTCGTCCATAACACAACCAAACGATTAGAGCATTGACCCTATGTTTACTCATATACATTACAGATTTAGCTTGAAATATTAATACCAGTTAACATTAAAAATATGGCTCCAAGTTGACCAATCCTCAACTTCGATTATTTGAGGGGGAAAAAAAATTGAATTATATTTTAAATTTTTATTATCTTAATTGACAAAATTTTTGATTATGAATAATAAAAAGCATAGCGTTCCTCTGTATCAATGCGACCTTGCAAAGTTAAGCACTTTTCAAAAAAGAAAAAAATAAGAGTAGCTTATCTCACCCCTCCTTACGATGAAAAAGTTTATTAACTCAATAGAAAACTTGGAAAGTCTCTATTTGATCACAAGAATTGTGATCATTTCGAAATATCATAAATATAGCACCAATCTCAGAGAACTCATGTGAGCTAATTCAAGCAAATGTATGTCATACAGTATATTTCCCATCGTGCATGCTAATGTTGGTCCTCAAGCTTTGTTTCTAGTTCATTTCTTGTGCATATTCAGAAACTTATTGTGTGAATTGTCCTTCCGTACTTTCGATTTGAAGAGTTTGCTTGCAGATAGCTGTAACCAGTCTATCCGTCAATCAGCCTAGTTCTGGTTTATCTGAAATTGCACATTCCAACTTTTGAGTTAGAATCCGCTTCTCTCAATATTCGCTGTCTAGTTCCATAAAACCAATGTAGATGATTTCGACTCGCTCGAAAATGCTCCCATAAACAAGAATTTCCCCCTCATTCTTTTAAAGATGAAAACCGTTATAGTTTATACGCGAAAGAGTAATATCAGAAATTGGCATCTGACAATTTCGCATCGGACCAGTATTCACATTTTGAAATTAATCAGATTTCAGTGTATCAGTACGATAACAACGATTTTAATTAATTCTTTATTGTAGGTTTCAATATAATACCATAAAAAAGATTTTCTAATCATACTTCAGCAACAAAATGTTCTGCTGTAAAAGAGATCACACCGATAAAAAATCTGAATTCATTCTTCCTCAATCAAACTCGAAAATCTCATCTCATACTCAAGAGGAGGGCCTCTGGCTCAAACAAAGCAAAGTCCCAGCCTCGTTTTTCCAAAATTACTTCAAAAAAGTCCATGAGGCTCACGATTCCTACTCACTCACTCCAAGTACCTCTATTGCCATTTCAAATATCATTTGGCTGCCTAAAACTCAAGTAAACTCTCTTACATTTTCCTTAAATCTAACATTATTCATTCATTTAGATGCATAAAGACCAATTCATCTTGGTAAAATACCTAGTCAACCTCGGCAGTCCCTCTCTTCTCCTTCATAACCTCACCACCAAAAAGTTTCTCGCAGAGCTACCAATACCAGATTGGCCTCTCGCCCAGATTTCAATCGGGACATTCGGACCACATTACCGAATCGCCTTTTGGAGTCCCTTTAAATACCGGCTTCATTTGATAAAAATCGATACTAATGCTGAGAAATTCGTCAGCGAGGGGAAATTCGAAATCATTAAAGGCGCTCGCGATGTTATCATCGCTGAAAACGCATCTGAATTGTGGACAATCAGTAACACAAGACCTTTTATTGATATAATGAATCTGAACAAGAAAAAATACATTTCCAGGTTTTTCCTGCCATCATCAGGGAAAGAATCCATCACTTTCCGCAGCTACAACTCTGTTTATTTGCCTGACAGAAAGATTGCTCTCATTGCTGGAATCTGTTTTGAGGGAAGTTCATTAATGATCATCAACCTGCTTCCTAAGCAGAGAAAGGCAATCGTTCTTCAAAAAATCGAACTTGATAGGTCACTGGCACGAGAATCGTCGATATCATGCGAGTATCAAGATTCTAAACTGATTTTTCTGCTCGGTACAGGGAATTTCATCACGATATGCGACATTGAAGGAAATGGAGAGAAGCTGTCAATTTCTCTGATTCATAAAATTAACGTGAGCAAGAAAATATCTGGATTTCTTGGAGATGTGAAACAAGTAACAGTGGTTCAAAAGAACGATTGGCTGCTCCTCCGATATAAGAGGAGTATTGGTTTGATCAGAATCGGCAAAAGCAGGAATGACTATCCTTATTTCGTTCCGTTGGATCTCACAAAGACGTCGGAACTGGCCGATTGGTATTTAACCAAAGACGATGAATTGTGGCTTGCCTCGCAAAATGCTATCCCTTGTGTGTATAAAATCGAGGATTTCAGGTCCACAACCGAAGAAAGAAAGAAGATAGACGACTTTCAGTTGCCTCTATCTGCTGTGGGGAAAGAGATTATCATGCCTAAAATACTGGATCGGAAGGCGTAGTTTGAGTTTCCAGACAAGATGTTTCATTATTTAAATTTTTTTCATTGCAGCAAAAGAATTGTGCAGCTAATTTTCTTAATTCTTTATTATCCGTAACCTAATTCTTGAGTAATAAGATAGTTTCAAATTTGTTGATCTTTCTTCAATCAATGTCTCTTAAAGCAAGTACCTTCAATTCAACTCAAACCTTTAATAAGAGAAAGGGATTTCCCACCATTGAGGGATCTTTCAATTTTCCTGGACCTTGAGCTCGTTATTAAAGCTGCTGATTTTTCCCGTATAAGCTAAGATAAGATAGAAATGTTTTGAAAGGTCTTTTATTGAAACGTTTCCTAAATCTTCTTATTTCTACCCAAACTCCAGTTTTTTTAATCTCTTCATGCTTTGAAAAACTGATTCGGATGAGGGTATACTATGATATCAATTATTCTCTTACTTTATACGATTAAATCTTTGATTACATAATGATAAGTAAGTTTGAAATTGAAAAGCAATTATATATTACCAAAAAAACACGAAGGAGGTCAATTGATCAATCTTTCTATATATACAAGACAACGCTCACTTAAGAAGTGGAGAACTATCAGTAGTGATTTCAAATACGTCTTTTCTGGGTCTGTCTATTGGACTCTCCATCTCTTGTTCAAATAGTAGGGGATTCTCTTCTCCTCCAACTAGCACATCAGGGGCTGATTTGCTTAAAATTGGGTCAATTTTCGTTTCTTGCTGAATCGTGCTTCGCATCGCCACAAAATCAACATATCCTTCCGAATCACTGGTGGCTGTAAAGAGATTCAGTGGCTCGAGATACTTCATTTCAGTCAGGTAATCATGCCCTGCTACATAAGTATCCGTTCGAGCATCATCGAGCAGCCTCAAACAAATCATTTTCCCATGGTATCCGAACGCTGCTAGCATTCCCTCCTTCTCAATGAACACTAACTCTCTAAATTCTTGATTTCGAAATTCCTTGATAAACTCCAAATTATTATAGGGCTCGGCGTCAGGCAGTCGATATAACAGCAGCGCTGTTGAGTCTAGGCCTTCATAATAGATCAATGGGATTCCACGCAGGATAACATATCCTTTGCTGCTTAGGCTTAAAATACGAAGCGTGCTATAGGAGTTAACCACTCCGCCTATCCTCGGGCCGTTTATCATCGCAATGAGCTGCCGGTGCTCTGGGTCAATGATCCAAATGTGGTTATCGTTCAAAGCCGAAGCGAGAAGCACGTTTCGTTGGCTGTCATAAACGAATTGGCTGAATGTTGTCTTCTCAAAGAGAGTAAAAGCGAGTTTTTTCTCTTTGATATCCCAGTAAGACAGACCTTTTTTATTCCCGCATGTTACCAAATAGCCATAATTCGAAAGATATTGCGCATGGTTGACAACATCAGTTTGTAATGTGGTAAATTTCGTTGGATCCAAAGGACATCTGATGTCCGTAATTCGAGTGTAAGTCGCTTTAAAGGTCACAAGGAGAGTCGTGTCTGGGATGAAATAAAGTGGTTTTTGAGGGTCATGTTCACCGAAGTAACCCTTTATTTGTCGCATTTGAGGATAAGTAAAGATCTGAATGCGAGTCAGGTTATACATGAATCCTTCCATCGAAAGCTCGATACCACCACAGAGGGCAATGAGATTCCTGCTTGGAGAGTAGGCTAGAGAAGCTTCGATTCCCTTGGTAGCGGTTCGAATTTTTCCCACGGAACGAAATTTACAAGAATTCTTCGCTTTTTCTAAGATATGTGAAGGTAGTTGGGCAGAGGTGACATTCATGTATGTTTTTGAAACGTAGGTTTGTACAGTTTGATTCACGGATTTGGTGGTTTTCGAGACTTGTTCACCCATGTGGAGACTGATTTTATTAGTTTTTGTTATAGAATTCGAAAGATTAGATGCTTGGAGAATTATATACTGGATCGTGATTGACAGAATTCGTAAGAATAAACAAAAATGATATCAAAGCTTTTCTAAAAATAAAAAAAAATTGTCGCATTTTATAACGCTGATTTCTCATTTACTGGCTTTGAGACCTCAGATCTCCCCGATCTCAATCGAAGAACCATTTTTTTTTCTTGATCGAGTGTATTCTATCAAACAAAAAAAAAACAAAACCAATAAAACCACGATATCTAATTCTTTACTTAAGTGACCATGATCATGTGCAACGAAATCAAAGCCTAGATTTTGCAATTAATTATTGAGCCTGATTTGAATGAACTGCCTCGACTAAAAAGAATGGAGAGCTTTGAAAACTCAAATCATGAATACTCGACTACACTTGAAAAAGTTTTCATTTTCACAGCTACTTTGAAATAGAAAAAGGATTGGGCTCTTATGCTCTTTGACCGGTTAGGATCAAGAAATCTTAGTTCTTTTCAATGAATAAAGCATATTTCATGTCTTGATTGATCATTATCAACTTGAAAAAGCATTCTGCATACTGATCAATGATAAATATTAGAAAATAAGAACAATTTCACGTTCTCAATCAAAATTCACCTATAGTTTAAAAAGTATCACGTATGTATTGAAAAACAGATATTATAGGAACTTCACATCTGTTCTCTATCCAAAGAAACAATGCCTCAACGTTAGATTAATTGTCGACCATTGTCTCCTTGAAGGTCTATGGACTTCATACGAGCTCTTCATTGGGAATTATTATTGCATCAGATCCACTTTGAACCTCTTCGAGGAGATTCGTCGAATGTGATTCTTTAAATTGTTTCTCATTGCTAGGATTCAAAACTTGGGGCTGGTCATAAAGATTTTTGTCAGGTGTGCATAGCTTCTTTGTGGGCTGCTTTTCAGACCTACAATCGCTGGCATTCGTAGATTCCTCGATTAAGTTTGTTGCTCCTACTGGTTCTCGTGGGCATGCTGCTTGTTTCCTTATAATCTTAGATTGTAACTCCCTTCAAAATAACAAAATATCAATGTGTTGAAATTTAAGGTTCCTAATACGGCTTCTCTAGAGAAAAAAAGGGTTGATAGTAACTGTAATAAGACTCTGATCGAGCTATCCTTCGGAAGCCATAAGCATTCAGCTAAATAAGGTTTAACCAACAAAAAAACAGAACGAAAAAAGTGCTGACCTGACGAGTAAATGTAGCAAAACTTTTATGAGAGAAGACGTTCGGAAGGAAAATCTCTTCAAAGTTTTTTCGGTCCTTGATAAAAAAGAATGAGTCTGCTGAGTTCCAGCCCAGGATACTCTCATATTCCTTATTCTTGACGATTAATCAATTCATTGGCGCTTGAAGTTGTTCTTACTTGCAAAGTTGTGAAGAGTTTGGAAACGAAAGGAGCGATTTTGCTCGAGGATATTGTTTTCGGTCTGTCCTCAGCGCTGTCCTTTTTTTCCATCAAAACGAATAATTTTTTGATAGGATGAACCAAATTTAATTAAATAATCTAAACCCCTATAAATGTTTTCTCATCTTCGATTACTTAGGATTTAATTCAGAAAAATGCCCTCCAACATAACTTTATTAGAGGTACGTTTATATGCTCATGAAGTTCTTTATGGTCATGAGCGCTGAGTGTAGCAACGCTGTGCTCAACGGTTATCACTTTTTGCAAGGAATATGAGTTTGTGAAGATATTTTGGCCCTAAATCTAAATGCACAACAAACTTGATCGTATCTGTGATTTAGAGCTGCTGTCATTGTGAATTATCTAAAATGTCTAAGGAATTGAAAAGGAAAGCCTGCTTTTTATTCGTATCTGAAAATTCGTGCAATATTCAAACATTGGGTAGTCCATGGGATTATTACAAGCATATAGATGTTTAACATATAATTTGATACGTTGCATTTATTAAAACTACAATTACGCATAAAATTCAAGCAGAAAATTATGGAAGATTTGTGACTCCACAAATCCTTCCAGAAACGCTTTGGCACTCGGATTACCAGCCAACACCATCTGACTTATCCTTTTTGAATCAAAAGAATTCTCATTCTAATCAAATTATCAATAGTTTATAAATGAAGACATTGCAAGTTTATTACTGTATTCGTTGATTTGGCTATTGCTTGCTGCTTGCTCGGAAGATGTCTTATTACAGTATCATGATGAAAATTCTGCGTAACAGTGAAAATTTTCTCAAACATCTCCAATAATTGATTCGAATAATCATTGTTCCAGTGCCGCAAGCTTTTCAAGACTTTATCTCTCCTCTTCTCTGCTGCGGCTGGATTATTTAAATCACCTAAATTTTGTGGATCTCTAATTTGTTTCAAGATAGTTTTCTCTGCATTGAAAAGCCAGTAATGAGGATGCAGTCTTTCTGCCAGCTTCTCAAATAGTCTGCTCCGCAACTGGCTCTCAGATTCATTTTGTGATAGGAGGATAATACAAGAATCTGTGAGGAGGAAAAACATGCAGTCTGGATATTCAAGCCAAAGTTTTTTCTTTATAATCAATTCTGCATGATGGTTAATTCCTAATCAATTAGATGATAGTCATAAAATCAAAACAGTTATATATCATACCAAAGAGCCCACCTCCAGGGGCGTCACAGATTGGAAAGAGGAGATAGGGTAGGGAATAAATCACAGGATAAGGGTATTTAAACGGCTTTAACATCGCGAGAAGGAATGACCTGGTTGTTTCGGAAATTAACAACATGAGTCATCTATCATAAGGAAGAACGCTTACATCGTTGAGGACAGCAGGGAGATATTCGGACTAACGATTACGATCTTCTTTTCCAGCATCAGACAGGAAAAGATGAATACTAAGTCTCGTAGAGGGAAGTAGGTAAGAGCTGTAGGGTATATCCACGAAAAAATAAGCGTAGATATGTGGTTTTGCTGAGGTATCTTCCAAGAAACCGGATCAAAATCTTTGTATTTGAGCTCAAACGGCGAGCTAAGACAAGGGAGTTTCTGTTGAAGGGCTGATTTTAGGAAACCTTCAACTTCTTCTCTGATGAACTGAGATTCCTCAGGTTAGATCTATTGAAATCGATTATCAAAGTACGCTATTAGCCCAGTCGCTGTCCATGAATTTGAAAGGGTCATCTGACTTCGATGTGACTTCAGTAAAAAGCTTTATTCTCGCAATTTTTAAGACATCTGAAAAAGGAAACAGCTATTTTAGAGTGTACTAGCGATTGTTTACTTAGCAAACTGTATCCGAGGTCCATAAACAGTTGACTCAGAGGGAAGAATGTCATAAAACAATAAATTTTGTCTACTTTCCATACTCGACGGATCTTTCTTCGTTTATTTGATGTAGCGTTTAATTCTTTTCCTTCTTCTGTAAACAGCCCCTAGCAAAAATTATTTTCATTAATATTTGAGATTCCATGCAAAAGCTGTTTCATACCGAATCAAAAAAATCGGTGGTTTTGATGCAGGTGTGGTAAAGTAAACCATCCGAATTTATTTCCTTCAGCAAATCATTTGATTCGACCTTGCAAGTGAGCTCTCCAGACAAAAGCGGAAATATAAAGCAATTCGAGTTGTCAACTGATGTGTTTTTCGGAAATATCACCCTTTGTTAGCTGTAACACTCTGAAATGGCAAAGGAATTGTTACTCATAGAGATTAGAGTTTGAGTTGACATTTTCTCTCCTAACTTCCACTCCGAATGGAAAGCAAAACTCCTTCACCGATGCTCTTGATGGCCTGATTCAGCATTATTTGGATTTAGACAAAGGAGGAGAAAGTATCAATGTTACAAGTTAAGCTGGCTTTCATTGTTGGGATAATTATAAAGAATTCTGGGTTTTACAGTGCCCTTTCTTTGGCTTTTTCACCATCATTTAGAAAACAATGGCTGAACATAAATAATACTCTGGATGGCTTTTCTCGAACTCAACAACATCTTCGCGAGTTGCCCCAATCACAAAAAACTCCTCAAACAACTTCAGGTGACTTTCATCGGTTGCTGATGGTTCCTAGTGTGTACTCTGATAAACATAAAGCAAGTATTAGCTTTCTCACTTTCTCTGAGTTGCTCTTTTCTAAAGCAAGAACCGGAGAACTAATAAAATGGGAATCCACTCCTCCTGTACTTGTCGGCAGAGCTAGAACAGAAAATATAAGCTTTTATTCCACACAGAGTTTCAAAGTTATTACACCGAATTTTTCGAAAGTCAAGTTCAACCACGCGCTTTCGGAGACCCGCGATCGTATCTTCTCTACTAAACGAATTCCTTAATCTGCTGTTAGTTCTCTTTTTCGTTGAAAATTTCGATTGATGAGGAACTAATGGACTTTCTATTATTTTAAGCTACTTAGCATTCGAGAGAAGCCGGCTCAGAAATACCTGGGAATATTGGGCTGTCTGTTTTATATTTGACAATTTTAGGGATTGCTTCAAATTGAATCCTTTGTACTAACTCGTTTCCCCGTTTATTTGGATCATCTCCTTCACCTTTGAGAATATGCTGCCTCTGGCTATAAGAATCTGTTTCAAACTGGCTCTCCATGATAATTTCCTCATTCTCTATCAATTTATCTGGTATCTTATACACATCTCCAAAAGTATCATCGATCAACATCTCTCTGCTCTCTCCTGATTTGGGTGTGACTCCGTGGCTATCTGATTTACGGCTATGGTCTCGAGATTCTTTACTCGTTCTCCCTTCGGAATGCTCTGAGAAACTGTATCTTGCATCCTTTGAGGCGGTCTTGAAAGAATTTAATCGAGAGCGGCGGAAATCACCATTTTGATTCGAAATAAATGATCCCTGAAACAATGAGGAAGTACTTCCAATACTCAAATCAGATGGCCTGCTCATTTTCCCCTCTGCCATATGCGTTTTCTTAATATATTTCACCAACTTCGAGATCTTCTCATGAAGTTTAATACATCTGGTGCGAGCTTCCTCTTTCTCTTTGAAAACGAGTTCTAACGTATCTTCCAATAATCTTTTGTCTTTTTTGAGTTGTTTTATACTTTCCTTCGCTAATTTGAGTTCTGACTCCAGGCCTCGGTATTCAAGTTCCTGTTCGGCGATGCGCCTTTTCAGTCTCGCATTTTGTTCTTTCTGATTCTCGTAATTATGCTTATAGGATCGCACGTACATTTGCAATAAAGTGATTTTTTCCTTCAAGGTTTGGTCTATTTTGCTGTTAGCTAGAGAACTAGAGAAATCTAAAGGGCTGTCTTCTGCTGTTATTGGCATGGAAGGTTCGGTCAAGTTCATTGCTAGGCTACTCAAACAAATGTTGTAGGATAGATTTGAATAAGAATGATTGTTAAAATTTATCGAGGAAAAAACTTTTTTGTAAGCAGCAACACCTTGCATAAATTAGCCTCGCTTAACACGACATGAGAGGCTCCAGATGGTAAGGAATATTGCATGTTAAGGAAATGGAGTGAAATTTGTTCTGGGCTGACGTTGTTTCATTTGTGACGTGCAATATGAATGTGAATCAGGAGCAACCAAATAAATCACAGAGAAGAGAGGGAGAAAACAAATTTAAAAATACATACGTTACATGACAATCTCAATGGTTAGCAATAGCTAGGTAGGTTTTGCTGACCATGATATGAGTAAATTCAAGTGATTCTGACATCTACATTGTGATTTTTATCTATACCAAGAAAATTTTAGTGTATAGCTTGATGCATTTCAGTAAGAATTTGTAAACTGCAGTGTCAAACTATAGCATAGTGATTCATGTGAGATGACTATTCAAATTAGTGAATAATAAGGCAGATTTAGCCACGGCAGATATCAGGCAGAATAATTTCTCAAAAGTAACGTTGGGGAGGCAGAAAGCAAGGCAATATTTTCGGATTGACGAGGTACAATAAGTAGAGCAGAGAAACAAAAAAGCCTATTGATTCGAACTCCCACCCAACAAATCAGTGATTTCGAATACTTTACTGATTCAGGAAATTGGGCATTTTACATTGGATAAATGATGAAAAGATTAAGATAATATCTTCTTATTGAACATTCCTGCCGTTTTTTTCGCTTGAGAGGAGCTGCTCACTGAATGTTCTCCTTTGGAGAAACCCTCTGAACATGCTCAGTTACAGATAGCAGGCAAAACAAAATTTAGAATTTGCGAAAAAAAAATAGAACTATTCTCAGATTTTTGAATCTAACAGAATAATTTCTAGAAATATGCAAATTCAGTAAACTCTGTCATATTGTCAAATAAAGTATAAACGATCCGTATTTTTGAATTATTTAATATTTCTCTTCTAACAAAGAAACCAATCATTCTTTGGAGAAAAAAAACATATTGATGTCTAGACTGACACTCCTCTTAATTATCGTTACATGTCTCTCAATCTCAGTCCTCGCAAATATTACGACTGAGACACAATGGAGATATTTCAAGCTTACCTATCGAAAACTTTATTCAAAGGTAGAAGATCGCTATCGCTTCGCAGTTTTCCAAAGGAATCTCCTCCTTGCTCAGAAATATCAGGCCGCAAACCCAAACGCCAAATTCGGCGTAACACAATTTTCTGATCTCACCCCAGCAGAGTTCAAAGCCAGATACCTTGGACTTCGTATAAGAACCAACACGAGCGAAAAGAGTAACTATTACAAGCCCAAAATTACTGATATTCCCGCTGCATGGGACTGGAAAGAAAAAGGCGCAGTCACAAGTGTCAAGAACCAAGGAAATTGCGGTTCATGCTGGGCATTCTCGGCAATTCAGAATATCGAAGGCCTTAATTTCCTAAAAAATCGCCCGCTAGTTGACCTCTCGGAACAACAACTTGTCGATTGCGATCAAATTGATCAAGGTTGTAATGGAGGTGAGATGCAAATTGCTTTCCAATGGCTTGCGGATCACGGGGGAGTCGCTTCTCAGGAAGACTATCCTTACAAAGGTTACGGTCAAACATGCAAGTTTTCTGCTTCAATGGCAAAAGTACAAGTCACGGGCTATCTTAACATCAGTACCGATGAAACTGAAATAGCGAAATCCCTCATTGAAATCGGGCCTCTTTCGATCGGAGTAGTTGCTGATCCATGGCAATTCTATATTGAAGGAATAATGGGGCCTACGCTGTGTGATGGCGAACTTGATCATGGCGTGCTCCTGGTTGGATATGGACATGGTAAGGGAATCATTAGTGAGGCCGATTTCTGGTTGATTAAGAATTCTTGGGGTGGCGGATGGGGCGAATATGGATATATCAGATTGGAAAGGGGTTACAATGCATGCGGGATGAATAAAGATGTGTCCACGGCAACTATAGCTTAAAAGATAAGTGTTGATTAATTAAATGATGATATGAGACGAATGAATTTGTTGAAAATTACTAATACTTGGAACTTTAATATGAGCCTTATTGCTATTTGGATAAGATCTATAAATCACTGCTTGCTTATTTGCTTGAACTGGATATTCTATAGATTTTATATTGGATGAGGAAAACAATAAACTATTGAATAAAGAACAAATTAACAACTGAAATGCTCTCTACTGAATGTGATTATTATCTTAAGCCTGAATCTGCTGAATAGTAATAAAATACAGCGCAAATCATGGTTGTTTGAGTTTAGAAAAACTAATCAAAGACTCACTAACTAAAAGTTTACAACCTGAAGTTCCCTGAGAAGAAATATAGGAGGATGATGAAGATAAGGAACTCAAGTTCGTTCTTGCAATTCATTTAGGGATAGTTTTCATGCAATTCATAAAATATATTCATAGTATTAGTCATAATTCGCAGAAATATAGTTAAATGAACTTATTAATATTATTCTTATCCTTACTCTTATTCTTATTAATCATGTAGTAGTAGTGAAAGCTTAGTTTAAAGTTTCAAAATTCGCGAAATTAGGCTACAGTAGCCGTGTTTACATACTTGTGCATCTCACACGTGCCTAAACCCCTTTCCAATCTAATATAGCCTTTTTCACCCCAGCTGCCACCCCATGAATTCTTCACCAACCAATAATCTGCTTTGCTAATAATCCCCCATCCATTCCCATAGCCCACTAACAGGACACCGTGATTGATTCCTCCATTACAAAACCATGGACCCAAAATCCCGCGCCAATAAAATTGCCAAGGATCAGCAACAACGCCTATCGAAAGCGGACCCAGCTCAACTAGCGCTTGAGCAATTTCAGTTTCATTCTGACTTATATTGTGATAGCCAGTCACTTGCACTGCCGCCATCGATGGGACAAACTTACAATCGGCATGATGCGCGGTATATGGATAATCAGCTGCAGAAGCAACTCCTCCGTTGTCGGTTAGCCATTGAAAAGCGCGATGTGTCCAACCTCCAAGGCAGGCATGGTCTACCTTATCGCAGTCAATAAGCTGTTGCTCAGAGAGATCAGTCAGGTTCTGGCTTTTGAGGAAATTTTGTCCTTCTATGTTCTGTATCGCCGAGAATGCCCAGCAAGAACCACAACTTCCTTGGTTCTTTACACTTGTGACTGCGCCTTTTTCTTTCCAGTCCCATGAAGCTGGGATATCTGTGATTGTAGGTTTGTAGTAGTTGCGATTTTCAGAAGTATTAGGGATTTTGTTGAGCCCAAGAAACATGGATTTGAATTCTTCTGGTGTTAGGTCGGAGAACTTTGTAACGCCGAATTGAGCATTGGGATTTGCTGCTTGATACTTTTCAATAAGAAGAAGATTCTTTGCGAAAACTTTGATGCGATAAAGTTCTTCTATTTTTGAATAGGCCTTGCGATGTGTGATTTTAAAATCTTTCCACTGCTCTTTTACTGATTTTACTGAGGGTAGAGCAAAAGCATATGCGCATAGACTTGAAAGAATGAGAAAAAGAACGACTGACTTGTGCATTTCTGTTTGGGAGAGATAATAATGATATTTAATGTTTCTGTTTGAATTAAAAGAGTCAAATGAGCTCTTTGAATTAAGGAAAAATTCTTTTCAATTGAATTTGATAAAAAAACAGTAATAGAACAATTTAATAGAAAGTTCGAATGCAACTCTTCTTTTTTAGAGATTATTCTTCTTATAGATGTCTCACGTCTATGTAGCGCTGGATCTCAGTTGCATTGGGCATTTTGAAAGCTTTAGAATACACAACCTTAAAAAATTTCACTTAGATTCATGGACTAAATAAAGATCTAGTGAGCAGCCGAAGTAGGCCAACTTCTTTAAATAGCAACCCTGAAAACAAACTCGTCGTGGCTATTGCTCTAAAAAGCCTGGAGAAATTTTATGGATGAGCTTATTATATCTAATAATAACATGTCCAAGGTTCTACTCAAGAAAAAACAAATTGTAAATCATTTAAGAAACCCGTAGCTTATTATTTCAGAATGCACCATAAAACAAGATGATGTAAAATTAAACGGACTTGTATTAAAATTGGTAACTAAAAGTCAGAAACACCAAGATTTATAAAACTAAAAATATGAAATCTTATCCTTTCTGATTTGGTGCTGTTCTGTCACGATAAAACTAAAGACCATTAATTAGCTTCTTTAGATCTTCGATTTCCTGAGCTTTGTTAGCAAGATTCTAATTCAGAAACAATAGATTAGACCACCATTACTTGAATAATAAATAAATACAGGATATTGACTCTTTACGAGATTTTGCATCTCGGCTATGACCGTGTTATACGTCTCCAAAATAAACTCTTTCTCCTCGGATGCCTTCAGCGATGGGTGAATATAAAGACCTTTGAATGTGAGTTTGCCCAAAGAAACCATCTGGAGGTAAATCTTCGCATAATTGACTTCGATACCAGGAAAATCACTTGCCTCCAACCACAATTCGAAAAGACATTCTCCGTAAGCTTTATTGAAGATATTTTTATCAATTATATCGGTTTCCAGGAGTTTCGGGAACATCTCGAGACGCTTGCTGACTTGCTGCAACTTACCGTCGTTAAACGATTTCATCAGCCCCATGGCAAAATCTTTGCTATCTGCTTTCTCTGAAAGCCTCTTGAATTTCTCAAGGATTTTCTTGTGGTCTTCGTCTTCTTCGATCAGTGTGTAAATCTCCTTGAGTTCAGTGCAGACTTGCTCAAAAGCAAGCGATGAAGTCGCGTTTTCTTCTATGATTATAGCGCCGTGGGTAGAGTCGGATTTTGCGGGAATTAAGCTTCTGCCATCGAGTTTCCAGGCACCATTTGAAGGAGTGCTCTGTGTACGGCCCACAGATAGATTGAGAGGTGCTCGGGTAGGTGACTGGTCGCCTCCATTGCTGCCTAGTGGCTTTTTTGAAGGCGTCGTTGTAGGTATGGTTTTCTCTCTAAGATAATTTTGTTTAATACCTCAGCATGAAAATTTTCATACTTTAAAAAATCTAACTCAACTTGCTTCAGTGTTTTCGGTCCTGATTCATGAAACTCTGGGGCAACCCAATTGTTTTTCCTGCGCTGATCAAGGTTCTGAATCAGCGATCCTATACGGACTGACAGATCCAATTTTTCCTTGAGCAAATTTAAACTATAAGAATCAAATAAGTTAAATGCATTTTTCTCTTCGTTTGTTACCTATCAATGACATCGACGATTCTAAAGTTATCGATGGGGAGACGGACATCTTTTTGTTTAGCTTTGATAGTTGCTTGGATGTCTTTGTATAAAGCGCTCTCAGTGCCAGGGATTTTATCGCTATTAAGAGTAACAGAGTTCAGACCAATCTTTCTTGGACTGGTATTTCCGGAAGCTGCCATTTCTTCAAGCCTCTGACGGTCTTCAACAGCTTTTCCTGAGTGGGTCAACAAAACTATAAGTGCTTCTAAATGGTTTTCTGGAGTTTTTTCTTCAGATGATGTTGTTGTTGGTGATTTTTCGCTGAAATATTCGCTGAAAAATTTCGAAAGCAGACTTGAGATGCAAATCAAAATGACCTTTCTTGAGATGAAGTTTCTTAAGAAGAGCTCGCTGATAAAAACGACATCTGTACGGTGAGGTGAGATATTAGTCGGGAAATTCAGATTATCAAAGTTATTACTTCCTATAATCAATTTCTTCTTTTTCATTTGGTAAATTTCTTTTTCTTCAGAGTTCATTTCTTCGAGTTTTTTCGATGTTTTTGGAGTAATTTGTGAGTCGTTGTTGAATGAACTTTGAATTTTTCGAATAAGATAGATTTTGAATTCCTAGACAGAAAGTATGATTCAACGCCATCGAAATTTTAGAGTAGCTGTTACATTCTTTTTTTTGTCGCCAGGTACGGATTGATCTGCTTGATCAAAATTCAACTTATCGCATTTTCCCAGATATTCGCAGAGCTTCGCGTAAATTTTTGAATATTTGACCTCACTCCAGGCTTTCTCAATCAGCAATTCTGCAAGCCTCTTGGATGCAAAGAGACTAAAGCACAGATTGTTAACAAAATTTGCTATATATTGCATTGAGAGTATACCTTGTTTGAGCTGCGTCTCTTATATCTACTTTCACCTTTTCGTAGTTATCCGGCGTTAAGAGATTCAGCAAAAATCGAATTTTCTTCTCCAATGCCTCATCATCGCTCTTGCTAACGATTTGAGAAGACCATTTGCCGAGACTGGCTTCAATTTTCGCTCTCGCAGCTTTCTGTTTTAAAAAAGTAGGGTGGGTCATGCAATAGATAGATCTGATATTGATACCTCTTCTTCTGTAATTTCTTTCCTAACGAAATTATCCTTTTCTTCTCTATGCTCACTGTATTTTTTATTTATTTTTGTAGGCGAAGCTGATTCATCATTTCGATTCAATTTGCTCGCACTATCTCCGTTCCTTTTTGCACTGAAGTCCTGAGTATAAGCCTTTTTCGCAGAGCGCGTGATAACTTCCTCACATTTCCTTCGCATTAAGGCGCTAACCTCCAAAGATGGCGAAACGCTGCTTTGCTTCTAACGCAAATTTAGTACCCATTCCCTCAAAATGATTACTTTGATATATTCAAGGAGAAATTGGCGATCATATTGGTATGAGATTGCGGTTTCAGACTTTTTCTCTTCTTCAAATGCGGCTTTTTTCTCCTTTTCAGCATTTTCGCATTTAGAATTTGACGATTCATGGATCTTTTTGGCCTCCAGTTCTTCTGCTCTTAACTCCTGGATAGAGCTTGGTTTTTTAGAGTCCTCGGTTTGTCTGATTTTTCCGTTTTCTATTTCCAAATATCATAACGTAAACGATAAATGCGATAAATGCTAACCTCCGAACACGCAATCAACGCTCCCAATCTTCTCTCTCTTTATGAAATTGCCCTCATTAGAAGCTGCTTGTTGAGGCCCCTCTTTCGGTTTTTCGGTTATGATCTTTTCTGAATACACACGAACCCGGGTTTTGCTGCTGGTTGGAGTGTAGTCGGAGTCTTTTCGAATGTATTTCTTTGTTGGTGACTTTGGAGTAGTGACGGAAGCATCTTTTCTGGTATAGGACAGCATCGACAGTCAAGTTCTGAAAAAAGCAAATTCTAAGCGCTGTCTGCTTGGCTAAGTAATTAAATTAATTTTTGCTGAGTGTTGAGCGATTTTGCTCAGGAGCGTGGGAAAACGTTGTAAAAGAGAGGGATAAGATTTAATTTATATGATAGTAGTAAGAGCGAAATCGTAATAAAGTTGGAGAAGCTCAAATTGAAGGCAAAGCAAAAGGATGATTCTTTAAGTTTATTTAGATATTAAAGAGCGGTCAATCACAGGGACTCGTCTTGCTTTTGTATTCTCATAACAAAGCTGCCAAACTCAAATTGTGGGGTTTTGTTAAGTAATTTCCTTTAAATAGATGCTGACACAGGAGATGACGAAGAAAATCCTGCTCCTCAACAGCAAATTAACGCTAAATTCACACCATTCCAAGGAAAAGGAGTAAGTTTGATGTGAGAAATGTTTATTTTGGAAATTTCTGAGAAAAGTGTTGGAAAGATATGCATGCACGAGCAGAAGCTTTATGGTTATTGAATTAATCAACTTCATGGTATGCATAATTGTTGTTTATTTCTCAATAACTGAAAAAATTTTATTCAATTAAAAATCTCTGCTTCCATTAATGATTTAGTCAAAAAAAAGGTTTGTTATGCTTTGAAGTAGATTCTAACTAAGCATACTTCGATATCAGCTACCTAATTCATAGCATTCGGCTGCTGTTTACAAGGCAAATTTCCCTCTTCGTCCGTCTCCAATTATAACAACTTCAAAGTCTAAATTTCCCATGAATTCTATCATATCTAAGCTCAGACATTTTAAGAGTACATAAGCCCTGTATTATAACCCCTTCAATATGCTAAAATGAACAATCATGATAATAGAATTCCATCGATTGCAGCAAGTACTGCGTGTTCTGCTCTTTAATCTCAATCGAGGCTTACAGAGTACTCAATGTATTTGAATACACACTCCTATTTGAAATTCCTCGTTGGTTTTGTTCAATTGCAGATTCAAGAATCTTAAGTTGTATTTAGGAAGAAAGCTAAAGCAGAATTCTTAAAGAAATTGTGCATTATAGCTTTGCTTTGAGTCCATATCAGAAGCT
>ENA-UOUE01000211-UOUE01000211.1-compost-metagenome-genome-assembly--contig:-NODE-211-length-49293-cov-10.557217_pt1 | contig 49293 bp, 17 predicted proteins | sample MGYA00238146_ERZ747223 | MGnify/ENA primary metagenome ERZ747223 (study PRJEB28781, sample SAMN06268865) | compost metagenome | isolation source: single cell | place: USA: California, Emeryville, Joint...
TTAATTAAATATTGATTCTTCGAAGTGGCAAGTCTATTTTGAGATCGTATGAATTAACGGGTTTGCCAATTAAAATGCTCTGCTTCAAGGTAGTATTTTAATGGTTGCGCAGCCTATGATCTCACAAAGACTTCCCTTTTCAGAGGAGTTGAGCTTTCACTATTATTTGTCGCATTAAAATGAGCAAGTCTGGGGATCCGTGGAAGAAGAAAGGGACGAACATCACAAACAACAAGCCAATATAGCTTGTATTGTGACAAAAATTCAAATTTCATGAACGAACATGCGTTCACATAGCAAAAAAAAAAAGAGTTCTACATTTGGAAACTTAGTGTCTCTTAGCTTACTTTGCTTAAGTTTAATATCTTATAACCAGATTCCAAAAGGGTAATCTCTCTATTTTAACTAATATGCTCGTCTATTTATTGCTAGTTGCAAAAGAAAGGTGCATTAACTATCTGCACAGCACTTTGGCTTATTTAAATTTTTTTTGTTTTGGCTAATCTAGCCTGCATTATGCCAAGAAATCTGTATGACCACGATATTCATTTATCTTTCTCTCTCTCTTCATCTTCAGTGCTAGTTGACACCTTTTTGAAGGTGGTTCTGTCTGCTGACTTTAATTTTCAGTTTTTTTAATTTATTTAATTATAATCTTTTTATCTTTCTGAAATATCAAATTCTGAACTGATTCCTATTTTGGAAAGTTTTCGATTGGAAAGAGCATTTTAATTGAACTCGAAGCTCGAGAAAACAAGGGTTTCCAGGCATCGACACCCAGAGAGGAACCAACGAGAGAGATAGAAAGAAAAAACCGCACATTTTTTGTTTTATCATGATGCGCCTTAGAAAGAGAAAGATTAGCACGAGAAGTACTATCGTTAATTCGAATCTTAGCGTTTCAAGGGAAAAATTGATGATTGGAGATCAATTAAGGTTTTGAGCTCTCGGTCTCAATCCCAATGCCTCTTTCCAAGCGATACTTAGCCGACAAAGAAAAGTTGGGATAATAACGTTACATCCATTTTTCAAAGTAGCTTTCTCCGAATCAAGGAGATTTGTTCGCTAACATCTAAGACCTCCTCAGATGTACCTCATTTTAGCTAATAATGAATGTTTTTAAGAGCAGCTTATAGGTAGGAAAGATATGTAGACACATTCTTAACCCCTCACAACGAGGCTATTGGAGAGAGAGAATAAAAAATTAAATTAAAAGTTGAATTGACCATTTTTGGTTCTAAATGATATGAATTCATAGTTTTCTTCTTTGCCATTCGATCTTTTCTTTCTTTGTAGTCTTCGAGGCCCTCTTGGATGTCATACAGAATGATATCGCTGGAAATTTAGTGGTTGTAGTCATTTTTTATTCTTCTTCCGAAAATCTATATCTTGAATATGAGCAATATGATTTGTCTGTTCCGAAAAATGCTTTCTAATGAGTACGTTTGCATGAAGGGTGGCTTGAAACTCGCTCTAGTCCTTTTGTAAGCTTTTTTGGGCGATCGATATAACTCTCTCATGACCTTTTTGAAAATGCTAAAAAAGCATTCAAATGCGTCTTTCTGAGTCATTTTCAATCCTCACTTCCCTTCTGATTTTCTCATTATGAGAGCTAGTGGGAATAAGTTTTTCTTTTGCATGCGTTTTGCTTTTTTTATAACATTCTGATAGCTCGAGAGCGATTAGCGTTTACATTTTTTGGGTTTGAACTTGCTGATCCTGATCTCGGTTTTTCAGTCCTGACAGAAAGTGTACCTTGGCAAACATCAATGCCCCTTCTTTCATTATCGAGATTGGACAAAAATTCCTGGAATGCAATTTTATTTGAAAATTTTTTGGAGATTGCTGAGACCACTGAGCCGCAATTTGAAAATTGTGAACATTATGGAGCTTTTCTGGATGGAAAAATTGTTATTCTGGAACAAGAATTCTCTTTTTCATTCGTTTTCTACATTTTCGAGAGATTCTCACTCCATTAAAAAATTTCCGAGCATCAAATAAAACCTTCACAAAATGAAAGATAGCGTTCTCATATTTCTGAAAATGTGATCCCCTTTCGAGAAAGCTTTTTTTCGAAACATTTCTTGGAAGACTTTAGACATTCTCAACCTTCAGAAAAGTTTTTTTCGAAATCATTTTTTCTGAAGGTGTACTTTGACAAAGCATACTGCTGCGGCAGAAAATTCACAGCATGTGATGGCAGGTGGAAGTTGAGCAGAATTTTGAATTTTTAAATCTATCATTGAGCATTAGAGAGAATAAATTCGGCAATTTTCTTCTTTGAAGAACAAACTGAGGATATAATGGCCCAGAGAGAATTCTACCAGCATTTCCGGAAGTTCGTCTCTGATGTCAGGATATCTTGCCCTATGTTTGGCATTTTGGTGAATGGATCTCTGCGCAATCTTCTCAAATTTTCCCTTGTTTTTGCAAAATTGTAGACTTATTCTCCCCAAAAGCCAGAATCGAGCCGCTACCCACCTTCCAGAGGCCCTTGAGAGAAGGCAGAGTGAGCCACTAGGAGCGAAAAAGGAAAAACTCGTTGTTTTATTGCAGAAATCTCCTCCATAAATCGATATTTGACAGGAAATCTACTCTCTGAGTTCAATTTGGCATCCATTTTTCATGTAATGAATCCAATAATTTATCTTATCAGAGAAAAGCAATGCTCGTCTTTGTTCTTCAAGAGCATACAATCGAAGCGAGCCAAGAATACGCCTTTCGTGACCTTTCTGCTTGCGAGTGCTTTTACACAATATTTAGCTCATCATCATCACGATTTAGATCGGAAACGGGATCTAACTGACAAGGCATAATCCAGAAAAAATGATTTCAATTTAGAGTAGAATCCATTCATGAGATGATTGCATCTCTAAATGAAAGAAATTCTGAGAAACCCCACTTTTCTCAGTGAGATAAGCTCAAGCCTGTAAGAATAATTATTCGAAGCAATTTTCTTTGGACCAATTCATTATACTCTACATATATAGCTTTGATAATTGCAACTTACTCCATAATACTAAACTACAGTTATTATCTATAAGTCATGAACTCTGTCTCATTTGTCTTCTCTGCAGCGTCTGCTCTATTTCCTCTCCTCTTTTGAGCTCATGGTCCCCCAGAGAAAGCATACCGAGGAAGCCGGTGCTTAATAATGAAGGAAAATAAGTCGATCGAAAAATTTACAAATTTTCTTCTGTCTGTTGTGGTGTCAGTGAAAAAATTTTGTCAGATTTGGAGTCAAAGACTTTTACATTAGTGTCCCAGTAGGCAGTAGCAACCCTCTCTTTTATAGGACTCCATCTAACACAGTAGATCATACCTAATCAGCAAAACAAAGATCGGTCTAATTCAAGAATATAATTCAAAGCATCGACGAATATTCTAATGAAAATTTGTTAATCGTGCCTTCAAAATTAGGAGACAAGCTCCCAAACCATGAATTTAGTTTGTTTTAGTCTGCTTTTGATAATTTGCTCATTAAAAAATATATCTGTTGAAATTCGCAAGTCAAATATCTAATAATAAATCGCAAATGCTACTACAAGATATATCAAATGTAAAATTAATTCTTCAAATCTCTGAAGCGGCTACATCCAAACGAATAAAGAATTTTCTTTTAGTTTTCTTGCTCTGGTTTCGGGATCCATTCTGAATCGTCAAGGTTACGCTTCATTTTAGGAGAAATCTGAACAAGATAACATCATCATTATAAGAAACATACCCTTTTCTTTGCTTTTCGTTCTTGAGGGTGCCTCATTATTCCGGTTAACCTCTTCAACTCACCATCATCTTCTTTCAGACACCGATTGAGGGGGTTCTCGGCGAGAGTAGAGTGCTAAAGTTAAAATTGTTCTTTGAAAGCCTGTTTACTGGATCTTGAGTGTGATTTTTTTTTCGAATATGCCTTTTGGTGTAGGAGATTATCAGCGATGAGTATAAGCTGATTTGTTTTACTAAGGTTAGTCGGATGAAAAGTATTATAGACTCCCATTATTTATTTTTCAAATGGTCAAGACCAAGTCCTACTTTCTTAAATTATTTTTCTCCCTAATTTTTCATCATCATAATCTGTTTTATTGTTAAGAGACTTCTTCATATTGATGAGAAGAGAGTGTCGATTTCAAGCTGCAATTTACTCGATTGAAAAAGTCTATTCATTTTGGAATGATTACAGTTCGCTTTGAAATAAATGATTTTATTTCTCTTATTGTTCAAATCGTGTTTATTAGAATTGAATCAGAAAATTGATTTTCAGTTTTTTCCCTATGGACAAATGAATACATCTGTTTAGCTTGAATGTGAAGCCAAGCTAATCGCATGCTGTTGCAATCTCGCTTGGTATTTCACTTTCCTCTTAAATTAGATCTTTTTTTCTTCATGATGCTTCCTAGGATTCTTAATAGTTATAGAGTCGATAATTATTAGCTAGACAGTGGAGCGAGCCCATTTTGAAAATTGCTAATCCCTTTGCTCTGAAAAGAAAAAAATTAAATTGAGATTCAAAAAAAATTTCACTTATTGAAAAATGAGAACTCACTAAAAGCGCTTTTTTTCAAATCTTTCAAGTGTTGGATGATGTTTTTTTTTTCAAAAAGCAGCATTGGTTGCAGTGCCTCATGCCTTTTCTTGCCTCTACCTTAATCGAAATAATGGGTAATGGGCCCCAGCCCTTCCAAAGCTTCTTCTGTCCGTCGCAACTTATGTTTGTGGCAGAGTCTCTCTCTCTTGGACATGTCGCTCGTTTGAACTTAACAGACGGCGATGATGATGAATATAAAAATAACATTTTTCTTTGCATTTTACTTTTGGCTCATGTTGAGAGGTTTATTAGGCCTCTCTTATAATTAAATCTGTTTAGATAAATTCCTTACATGAGGAAAACTGCCCTCTCTTGTTTGTTCCTTCTCGCGTTAGTCTCTCTGGCTCACGCCTCAAACTTTGAGGATATTGAGGACATCAGAGAAATCCTCGCGCCTCATTTAAACCCTGAGTTGATGCTCTTGAAATACAACATCACCGAAGATGAATTCTTCGCTGTGTTGGACCACGCCGAAAACATGCTCTACCAAGAGCCAACGGCTAACCCAGGCCTTGTTTGCGGAACTTGCCTTTCTGCCTTCAAGTACTTGCTCTCGTTCAAGAGCGAGATTCTTCTCCAACTCATCCAATACGCGGCATTCCAATACTGCACCTATACAAAGATGCAAACCGAAGTTATTTGCAAGGCAGCCGCTGATAGCTTTATGCCAATAATCATTCCTTCCCTGGCAAAGCACTATCTCGGCCCAACCAGAGTCTGTCCCACCATCTTATTGTGTTCTGACTACTACAAAGAACTCAATCTCGATGAAGATATTGCCACGATTCTAAAAGACAAGCCAGTAAAGGCCGATCCGACTCCTACAGGCCGCAAGACAGTTAAAATGCTACATATCAGCGACATGCACATTGATTTCGAGTATGTCCCTGGAACAGAAGCAAACTGCGGTGATTTTCAATGCTGCGAGGCAGTCCATGGTCCAGCAAAGACTCCTGAGAGCGCTGCGGGTGAATGGGGCGCGCAAACATGCGATCTACCACCAGCGACTGCGATTCAAGCTCTGCGCTTCATCGAGGAGAAGATCAAGCCTGACTTTGCTGTTTGGACCGGCGATAACTCTGACCACGCGATCTGGAGACATACAAGAGAAATAAACACGAATGCGACTCTCTGGATAGGTGAGCAGATGAAAGCAATCTTCAACTCGACGGTGAAGGTGTTCCCTATCGACGGTAACCATGAATGCTATCCTATCTACAATTTCGATCACTTTACCGATCGTGAGAATTCAGTCAAAACCGCCTTTAGTGAAGCTTGGCAAGGGTGGATCGGAGCCAAAGCAGCGAGCGATGTTAAAAAGCAGCTGTTCTACAGCTCGTTTTATGAGCCATTAAACTTGAAAATCATTGCTTTGGAGACAAACGCTTGTGATGACGGAAACTACTTTTTGCTTGAAAATCCAACTGATGCGGGAGGCATGCTCGCTTGGCTGAGACAAGAGCTTCTCGATGCTGAATCGAAGGGACAATCCGCTTACATAATCGGTCATATCCCAGCTGATAATTGCATGGATCAATGGGCAAGAAGATACGAAGCAATTGTTGACAGATTCAACTACACTATCAGAGGGCAGTTCTTCGGACACTCACATAACGATTTCTTCCGCATGTTCTACACTCAGGACAGGACTACTCCAGTTGGTGTCCAGTTCATCGCAGGAAGCTTGACGACTTTGGGCAAGCAGAACCCTTCTTTCAGAGTTTTCGAGATTGACGTTGATACCGCGATCCCAATAAGATATCACCAGTACACATTGAATCTCACGAAGTATAACAAGATGGGTAAGGTTGATAAAATCGAATGGGATGAGACCTATGAGGTGCTTTCTGAGTACAATCTCACGGATATCTCGCCAGCGTCGATGCATATTCTGAGAAACAGGATCAAGGATGAGCCAAAGACAACAGGAGCGAAGGTCATTCACCACTACCACACCAATGATCGTGCTAGTGGCAACGCGACCAGTTACTATTGCACAAGCTTGGCGATTCATACCGACCAAAGCGCCTGCCAAAATGGCAGGAGCGTGAAAGAACAAGCTGCGAGCTTCCTTGAAAAGCTGTCTGGGCCTTGGATCGAGAGGATTGGTAACCAAACCTTGGTGACCATGTGAGATAATTATAGAAATAAGGCATCGGAGAAATGATTATCGTATTCAAAATAATTGAAATAGTCTGAAAGTTAATTGATATAATTTCATCCAACCCTTACATAGAAACAAATAATAACCCATTTAAGCCAGTTAATTCTCTATAACTTCGGAGAAAATCAGATAGTTGTTGGTTTAGACCTTCTATTGGTACTAGGACCCTTTGAGAGTTGAGATTTCAATAACAGTAGCATTCTCAGTAATAAAAAGCATCCACTCTCGTATACAAGGCAATAACAAAAAATATAATATAAAACGCGAATAACTCAGTAGTGTAACCGCAGTACCTCAATGAAAACCAGCTAGTTTGGATATGAAAACAAACACACACCAAAAAAAAAAGAATCTATAAATTTAAATTGTATCCTTTGATCATCCTCTCAATTTGGCTTTGAAAAGCCGCCTTCAGTGCTCGATGGTCATTTTTTGATTTCATAGTAAACGAATTATTTAAGTTGATACACCCAATTTTCGGGCTCTCATGTGTCATAAAAAAATGCTTGAGTTGGACGCTCAAATTTTCTCCATGCTCGTGGCTGGCTCTTTTCGAAGCATTTTCTTCACTCGCAGGATAGGTAAAAGCTCGATTAAAGCTTCTATGACGATTATTCGGTGAATTTGACATGAATGTGTTTCTTTTCAGCTCAGGAACTCCATTCACTCTCTTCGGAATTGGATGATATTTTCTTGTTCTCATCTCCTCAGCTAAATTGCTCATAATCCTCGCTCTCAGCTTATCGATCGCTGGTTTCGCGCCTGCTTCCTCAGGCTTGGTGGCGGATATGATCCTGATAACCCCAGTATCTTTTTCAGGAGTCTGATGCCTTTTTTCCATTGTTCTTAGTGGAGAAGGGACAGGATGGGATGGATTGGATGGTGTACGAGCTCTTCTTGAATGGATTTTGGTCATTTTCGGGGCCTCTAAGCCATAAAATTCATTAAACTGCATATTTTTCGTCTGAACTATCGGTCTATAAATCTGGTTTGGAGGAATAAATGACTTGATCCCTATCGCATGTGGTTGCTCAGGCTTTGGCCTCTGGACAGTTTGAATGTGTGTGGCGTGATAAGGCCTTTCCTCAGGCAAAGTGTGATTTCTTGGACTGAAAATTTTATCAATGAGATCGTCAGGCTCGGTTCTGCTCTGTTCAGTCAAACTTAGTTCTTTGAGATCGTCGAGAGCTTTTTGTTCTGATAATCCATGGAACTGCCATTCTTGAATGGTCGAATCAGCGCTTTTGTCCAAGTCATTCTGGTTATGCTTACGAATTCGATATCTGCGTCGAGAGTTGGGGGTTCTGGTTGGTCGAGTAAGCTTAAGTACATTATCATCGTTGGAGGTTGTTGAATCTATGGACGCATGAATGGAAGTATTCACTTGTAAGTTGACTGAGTGAGTAAGAAGGTCCATGTTTGGAAATGTTTGGAGTAATTAAACTAAATTTTGATAATTAAATTAGGAGATATATGTGTATTTTGTTCATTGTACTTTTTACATTGCTAATTTTTTTTTTCAACAACTTCATTAATAATTCAGACCTCTCATTGAGAAGAAAAAAACGAAGTTTTTGTTAAATCTCAATTTCTCTTCATCATTACTCTCAGGACTCATCCTTCGAATGTATCCTTTCGCAAAGCAAAGTTCCTCGAATGTATTAGATCGATAACTCGTTATCACAATATTCCTCTGAATCACAAAGAAAAGCTTAATTAATAAAATATTATCTCTCCTGATGTCTCTTAACTCCATCATCTCTGAAAAAGAGGCAGATAACTCCCTCGATCTCCATATCGTAACCAACACCCACTACCATAGCACACCCTTAACCTTCCGACTAGGACGTCAATCAAGCATTGCTCGTCGAAGCGTTAAAAAAAGAGAAAAAGGAGTTAGATGACCTAACTGTATAGTGTTTTGCCTTCATTCCTTTGTATTCACACATATCTCCTTGTTTCTAGAGGATCTACGAGGCAGTCTGCGGCTTGAAATTCTTCAAAAACCTCTTCGCCGACGCTGATACGAATCAAAAGTCGGAAGTTTTACTCAAACTCTGCGCTAATATCAAATACGAGTTCATTGGCGTGGGAAAGTTCGTCTTCCGCCAAGATGATCCATCAAACGACAAGTTCTATGTAATTCTCTCTGGAGAGGTCGGTATTCTCACAAATGCTAACTACTCCGACGTGTACGCCCGCGATCGAGAGGTTTACGAGAAAACCACGAGGCTGACTCAGGGCAAACTGCCTTCGCAATTAAGTCTGGGCAGCATTAATAGTCTCACACAGCTCGATACGACTCCAAAGAATGATCTTGAGGATATTGTCGATGACTATAAGACTCAATATAATATAAGAAACACGTTTAAAAACACACTTATCATGAATAAGGACACTAAAGGGACTAGTCTCCTTACTTTGGGCAAGTCTACAAGACTCTTGACGAACTCGGCAAAAGGGTTGATAAAGGATAAGCTAAAAACCATGCAAATTAAATCGAAAAAATCGTTAAATGAGCTCAAAGAGGAAGACGATGACGAGGATGTAGTCGCTGACGAGGGAGAAGGAAAAGAAAGAGATCCTAATGATTTGGCTGAGTTTAAGTTCTTCGCTGGGAGGTTCGGGCATTTAGTGAGGATATTAGGAAAAGGAGCTGAGTTCGGAGACGCTGGTATGACTAACCTATCGTGATTTAGTTTATTTATGAATTTTTTACTCTCAAGCTTTAAAGTCACCGGGAAAGAAACGCTCGGCATCGATTCTGTGCAAGACAGACTGCGAGTTTTTAGTAATTAACGCTCAGACGTATAACGATTTCATCAAGAAAAAAAGCGAATTGAAATCCGAGTTTCTGATGAAGAGTTTCTCGTTCCTCTCTTCAGTTTCATCGTCGCAGATTAAAAATAAGATAACCTATGCTTTTTTCGTAAGATTTGCGTTAGACGGTACTTTGCTAATGGAAATATTATTTGTAGGGCGAAGGTTTCTCTGAGGGACAGGTACTGATGGAAGAAGGTGTTATACTCAAGCGTCCAAAGCTCTATTTAATAGAGTATGGCGAATGCAAATTGCAAAGAAAACATGTGATTTCAGTCAAAAACCCTTTTCATTCAGATGATATTCTGAAAGAGGAGGTTCATTGGCTAACGATTTGCACAGTGGGGCCTGGCGCGTTGCTTGGCGAGGAGATCCTTGAGCAGAAAAGACATCAAGAGTGCTATCATTACCGTGTTACGGTTTGCATTTCTTTCTTATCATGCAAGAGTTAATCGGTTCGGTTAGGTCACTTCAAGTCGATTGTCGGTCCTTTCAATCTACAAAAGCACGTTTACGAAAATCCACACTGAGCTCGAAGACCAAACGAGAATTTATTATGAAATAAAGAGGAAGCAGCGAGAGGAAATTTATGCTCAAATGGTGGCGGAACTTGAATCCAAACGCAAAAATCTTCATAAAGAAGAACAATTTCTCGGGAAGCATGCCAGCATGGCTCGTATAATTAATAAGTCTACAATTAATACCTTCAACCAAAGGGTTATGCGAGAGGCTAAAAGCCTACTCAAAGAGAATTCTAAAATCTATCAAACATTAAGCTCTCCGACCAATAAATCGGATTACTCTTTACTTCCTGTCAGTGCTAGCCATACAACTAGACCTGAAACGGCTCGAGTAGGTGCTAAATCACCTCTTTTTCGGTCTTTTAGGAACGAAGCCACAACTTCTTCGAATATTTTGACTGACAATCAGCAATTTCAAGAGCCAGTTGCGGTAAAAAGTGAGCAATTGTCTGTTCTACCATTGAATTCCGTTCCAGTCATGGCGGCTAAAGCCTTCAAGTCGCCGAAAAGCGAACTTCAAGGAGAAGTCAGGAGCTTTGCTCTTGGCATCGATACGACCCCTTCTGCAGAATCAATGAATTTCAGGATCACAAAAAATAAATCTCTGTTTTTCGCTAGTAAAAGCCCTCAATCCAGGACTCAAACCACTCATGATGACCACGAATCTCCAGCAAACCAGAAAAGTAACTGCAAAGATGAACTCATGATAATTACTCAACAAGAAAAACATTCACACGAGAGATGTCACGTGAAAAAATTTGCTCGAAAATCAATAGACAAACGACAGCGAATAAGAGTCGAAGAGGAGCTCGAAGACACTTTCGAGAGTCTACGTGACAGTAAACAAGATGTATGTCACATGGACTTTCTTGCTCACGCGCCGCTTGAAATGCTCGACCAGAACCAAGTCGAGAACTTCAAATTTGTGTTTTCTGAAGATAAGGAAAGCCGCGTGAGGCAAATAAACAAGCAAAGGCATCTGAGGAAAGGCGTATTTGGCGAAGTCAGTAAATTAAACTACCTCCAGCATGAGCATAAGCTAGGAAACTCATTGAAATCTCGATTAAGTCGAGTGAAAACCCTCGTAGTTGGAAGCGATGAAAAAATCGCTCATAATATTACCTACACAACCCCAGCGTCAATTCCTTTTACAGAACGGCCAAACACGAGTCTCCATTCTAACTTTTACCTTTCTCCCAGACGATTTGCTAACAGTCCGATGTCTCGGCCGATAACTTCTGTTGGCCCCATCAGCGAGCATAAGAAAAAACATGGAAAACTTAGTTTCAATTTTGCAGAGTTTTCTCGAGAAGCTGAGATTAGCTCGCGAGGCGGAGCAGGAAACACATTGGTAGGAGACGATATTTTACAGTTGCAGGAGAGTAATAATAGAGAGAGCTGCCTTGAGTTAGGTGATGACCCATTTAGTTCTCCCGTGCCAGTTACTCGCGAAAGTGGTCGAGATAAACTAGCGAAGGAGTTGAAAACAAAGAATCCGATGTATCAGAATCTCATTTTGAAAAATATGGTGCAGAAGAAATTAAATCACAAGAGGCTGAGCTCTCAGTTGTCGAAACGATCAGTCGGGAAGAGCGATAAAATGCATGAAACGACATTGAGTTTAAACAGTTTTCGGATTCCTTTAGATTTCAAGACTACACAATCTTCATTCAAAGATATTTGATTTGAATATTATAAATAAATAGCAAATTATTTGTTCCAATTTTTTCTTTTATAATCTGAGAAATTTATTGAATTCTTTTCACGATTGCTACAAAATTGCAGTATGAAGAGATATCAACAGCTCGGCAGTGCTGATTCATCTATCAATTGAATAAATTCAAATTTTCATACTTCCTAAAATAAGAATGATATAGAAAAGAAAGCAAAAATATGGGAAAGAGTGTGATAGGGAATCAAGTTTTTAAATTCGATATCTACCTCTAATATAGGACCTTGTCTTCGCATGAAATGTCATTTCGTGAAGAAAAAGGCTCAGACAAACACCCTCCAGTCTAAAGACATTTGGTTTAATACAGTTAACTGATTCACGAGCTGAGAGTTCGAAAACTCTGAACTTTCAATTTAACACCGTGTTTTCAACAAAACAGATTCCCTCAAAAATAAAAATGAAATTTATACATAACGAAAAAGCAAATATCAAGTAGAAACTCACTCTGACCTCTAATTTATATAGAATCATCCTCGTCTTTCGCATCAGGGTCATGAATCCCATGCTGCCTGAATACTTTTCTTATCTCTTGCAAATCACCCACATTAGTCTCGATCTGCTCCTCCAAGTTCCTTATATACACCTTCAGTCTGTCCATCGCGTCCTCTTTTACCTTGCTCTCTAACGGTTGTTTTATTTTCTGCTGCGCGATCTGAACTCTCTTATTCAGCACCGAATAAAACTTCATCAATCTCATTATCCCAATCCTGAAATAACTCCAATAGACCTCTCGGACCTGGTACTCCTTGATCCTGTGCTTCGGGTCCAAATTATGGTAATAATTCGGGGTCAGACTGTTTTCTTCCTCTCCTAAATGAATCGATGCGATCTCCTTGGCTTTCCTTCTGATTTTCTTCCTCGTTTCGTACTCAATCATAATATCTCTTGAACATAAGGTGCTCCATACCCGAATATCCTTTATACTGTTCGCTTGTGCGAGGTTCTCTCTGAACTGATCCATGACTCTATTCGGATTTGCGATTTCGCTGATTTCATCGGTGATTTCTATGGTAGCATGGACGTTGGCTTTGCGTCGACGACAGAGGAGACTGAAAGTGATCTTGAAGAACTCGGAGAGCGAGATTTTCTCTCTTTCGATTTTGCTGGCTTCTTTCTTAGTGCGGATATACGAGTCATAAACGATACCGATGAAGAGGTTGACGAGAATAAGCTTTCCCACGATGGCGACTGGGTAGAAGGAAAATATCGTTACGAAGAGGTCTTTGAAGCTTCTGATGCGAGCAATATCGAAGTTACTGATTCCTGTGGTCGAATCGAGGAGTTGACGAAAGCCGGTGAAGACGCTAGAGAAGTCTTTGTCGTACGTTCCGAGAGTGAGCATTTGAATGTATGCGAAACCGGTGAAAATGAATGTTAGGATACCGACCATGTAAAGGGTGTCTTTGAACGATTTTTTCAGTGTGCCAGTAATGATGTAGAAATTCGTGCTGTAAGAATAATGATACACAAGATTCACGCTGATAATGACCAGTGTCAAAGAATCTGTCAATCGCAACCACCAACTCAAACGATCTGAAGCCTGAAGCTCATCAACTAGCACGTTAGTTTGATACGGGAACGTATGTGTGCCTTGCATGCTATGAATGATCTCATCAAATTTTTTCTGCAACGAGACCTGCGTCGCAAGCACCGCAGCGATCAGCACAAAATCTATTAACAAGAAAATCCCAAAAATAATCTTCGTGTATTCCCCAGTGAAAATGAACCCCAACCGTCTTATAATCTCAGGCTTTTTCTCCGAGCGCCTCCTCTTAAGAATCGGAGGGAAATGATCGATATAAATCTCATACCAATGCTGATACATCTCATTTTTGCGTTTCAACGTCATTATGATTCTACCTGAGTAGATAATAGTCGCAATAGACACGAAAATCTCCAAGATATAGATGATTACCTCATCAGCCGGAGGACGACCGACGGTTGTTGGTGTATGTATCGCAACTATATTGATTTCGTTGTGTACATTGCCTGCAGAGTCCACAGTGAGCGCGAGCTGTAAATAGACCGGTAAAGATTTCTGCACGTGGTATAACGCGAGCTCGAACTGAATTGAATTGATTGAGGCATCGATGATGCCGTCATTGATTAGCGTTGTAATATTCAAAGGGTAGGTCAAGAGGTCAAACACGAAGAAGTACCCAGGTTTTTCAGTATTGTAGCTATAGGATGCGGTGGATTCAACTCCGATGATATCGCTGGTGTACTCGTTTGGATGTGCCGAGCCAGAGTTCCATAGGAACTCAGTCGGCAAAGAGATATTAGACAAAAGCGCTAAATCGTGGTCTCTTTGAGCAATAAGCGGGTTTTTGCGTCTGACAGTGATTGCTACCTCTTGGTTAACGACATAGAATAATTCGTTTAAGAAGAACCCCTTGACGTCAACCCAAGCGCCTTCTTCATCTAATACTGATTTATCTTGGTATGTAATCAAATAGGAATATGTGGTATTAATCCAAGTTTTCAGCTGATTGAGAGTATCTAAATAATCAAGATTACGCGCCGTCTGCTCCGGATTGTTCTTATCGACTCCGACCTCATTAATCAGAGTCACTATTCCGCTCCTAATGGCAGAAGCCTCAGAAACGTTGTGTCTTTGAATTGAAATCACCGTAACGATGACGAGGGTGCCGATTATCCCAATCGTCGTCCAAAACACCTGAACGAACTGCTTGTTGGTCTTCTTCAGGAATTTTTCTCGCAGAATATCGTTAGAAAACGCTTGAATTTTATTTTGGCTCTGGCTCATTGTTTCTTCTATGGACGCATTCACGTTAAATTTGTCATCAGTCATTGATTCTCTAGAAAACTCGTATCTGAAAGCCTCTTCCTGAACCAGTTTTTTCTCATATTCCTTCCTTTTGAAAATTTTCAGGTATTGCATGTAGATTTTATCGTGAATGAACCGTCTTATCCGGCTGGCGATATGGATTACCCTTTTAGATTTCTGAATTTTCTTTTGAATTTTTTCTTGAACCTGTCTCTGATGGCTGAACTTGTGAAATTCAGCGACGACATATATCAGAAACATCTTTATCATGATAAATACAATGATGAAACTAAACACGACGAAATACACGAGCGTGAAGCTGTAACTCACGTTTCGCATATTATCCAACTGCTGGTAGTTCTGCAGGATATTTTGGACGGTGTAGAAGAGACTCTTCTCAAAGGAAGAGAACGCGTTTAGGGTTGACCCATAGAAGTAGAAGGTGACGAGTGAGAAGGCGATGAGGATTGTAAACAGCAGGATTATGAAAGGAATCATTCGCACGACGATGCTGACGACCAAGCCGACGATTTGTTTCACGGAATCAAACATGCTGGTTATGTATTTCAGGTTTTTAAGGAGGATAATGAACCCGCAAATCGCACAGCAACGGTAGTACAAATCAAAGGTGTCCATGAGCCCCGATAGAATTTGGTTCAATGCATGGAAGTTTTGAAGGTCAGTTTCTGACTGGATGTTATATTGCCCTGGCTCGATCGATAGTTGGCTTAGCTGACTCTTGAGCGTCTTTTTCCGGACGACTTGGCACCATTGGATGATACAGATAAGGACTAAGATCATGTTTGCAACGTCCAGAAAACTCCAAAGGTTCTGTATATGATTAAGGAGTCCATTGATAATGCCTTTAATATTCGATGCGCCTTTTTGAAGTGCCTGGTCTGCTAACGAGATCGTTAGATTTCTGCCGATCCCGCTGTCTCTTCTACCATATTTGGGGCCTCTGGAACCCTCCTGAGCCTTTGGCTTGGCGAGTTGGATCTTGAGTCGCTCGTTACGGATTGAATTTATCACTTTTAAGACTTCGATGACGGTGTAATAGACTGTCATCAACACGAGGACTATCTCAAAAAAGCTGCGCGCTACTGCAGTTGAGGTCGAATAAATAGCAACGGGAAAGCATCTTGTTTCCACATACGGCTCGATATAGCCCGTGGGACTGAACTCAGCGGTTATTCTGACATAACACGCTTTATCAAAGGAACTGGAATAGAAACCGGCATCTAACACAATGGATTTCGTAAATTTATCTATATACCCTTTGCTCAGATATTCTATATACGCGTCTGTGCCCTGTGTATAGTTGGTCCCATAGAGCGGCACGTCAAAGTACAGCGAGAACCCTCCATCTTCCTCGGAGTAAGTAAACGCATCGTTCGTTCCGTACGTTTCTGTGGATTCTTTCTCACTAGGGTCTCTTTTATGCGCCAAAATGGGGTTGATACTATCGGCTTTAGCCACACGCTTTTGTACCATTCTCCACGAAGTGAAGGGCTTCAAAAACTGGAAGCCATCTTCCACGTATTGCCCATCTACGATGATCGAGTCTCCTGAAGAATAGTACCGCGAGTCAAACAACGGATAGATAAAGTCGATGAAATCAGCAGAGTTGGTTATCTCGTCTAAAATGCCATAGCCGGAGTATAGCTGGTGGTACTGGTTGCCGATCCGAACTTTGTTTATTATAATTTTCGCAACCGCTTCATAAACAATCTCGCCCTCTCCGATTTGAAGCTGATTGGTGACTACCACCATAAAAAGGACGGTGTAGACGAAGAAAAGAAAGATGTCTCGCTTTGATATCTTCTCTATTTTGGTTATCGCTGCCGCGGTGCTTTCAGTGCCTAAATTTTTGCGAATATTTTCTTTCTTTTGGATCGATTTTGTAAATATTGTTTGCCGGATTTTGGTGCCCCTGGTATGAACAGGGTTGCTGCTAGGCTCGCGTGACAATGTAAGTGACATCTCTCGTGGTCTGAGATCAGAATATTTAATATATTTTTAGAGAAGCCAATTAAACGGGTTATCCAATACCAACTGAACAGACCTTTAAAAATTCTGTTTCATATTATTTAAGTAAATTCGTGTACATTCATCTAAATACAATTTTATAAAGGCCTTTAGAGGATAGAATCAACCTCCTAATTAATTATCTTAACCGTTTTTATTGAGACCGCAGTGAAACACGACGCCTGAAATAATCAGCCTCGCTTTTCTATGGACGTTCAATGGAAGCTGTGAAATATGATCAAATTCTACAGCGCGTATCTCCATTAAATAGGCGTTCTCAAATATTCGGCTAAGAGTTCTTTAGTTTGCAGGCTAGAGTACATAACAGCTTACAAAAGCAATGGAAAATGTGTGGAGTGGTCGAAGGGCTCTCTCTTCATTTTGGAAGATGGGGTGTTGTTGGGTGTATGAAAAATTGTTTGCATTATCTAACGTAACTTTAATCTGATCTCGATAAATTCTTTGAAATATCAAATTACGAGCGTCTCTGAAAGTAAATCGCTTGAGCATGATAGGGCTTAAAATACAAGATTCGGCTTCTCATACAGTCCATTACACTTTCCAAATCACGCCTCTTTGTTCGTGCAACCCAGCGTTCGACGTAACTCGCGTTGATAAAAGGTTCACGAGAGAAGAATTTTATCAATTTTATGGCAGACTCAAAGACTCGATCAGTCGCGAGAGACAAGTCAATTGGTTTTGTATTGCCTTTGCGATCTTCTGGCTGATACTCTTGATGTTCTTGGAAATCGGCTTTAATTTTCACGTTGGACTGTTTCTTGGACTCTTGGCAATTGAGATCATACCGTTGTTTGTTAGCATTGTGATGGATCAGTTCGCGCATCTCAAGATGGTAGAGTTTCTGAATGTCGAAAATCATACGTTCTGGAACATCAGAGCGGTGCATTGGGAATTGACGCGCAAATACAAATCATTTTACTACCTTACATGTCATATTTTCATACGCAAAGGAGACAAGTATCTCCTCCATCAGCAAGTTTGATAGGCTGCACCCTATTTTTGTATTTTAATTATTCAGTGTAGATATATATACATATAGATAGTTTTCTTCTATGATTTCCTCACTCTGATAAATTTTGACTAACCAAACACAATCGCATCATATAGCCTAAATGAACTAACTCACTTGTTGATTTTGTAATACAGAGGATACACTCCGCGACAGAACCAAAAGATGGAAGGTCTTGGCACTCTGCAATTAAACGCTTAGTTGAACAACGGAACTCGCCAAAAAAGTATCGATATTGGGTTGACAACTTTATGTTTTAGAGAATTATTGTATTAAGTAATCATTGAGAATTTTTATTCCTTATTTCTTAGGCGTTTACGCTGTGAAGGATGTTGAACGATGAAATTTCTATATGGATCATTTCATTAATGAATAAATTTTCTTTCTAATTTTTTTAGATATGTATTCCTCTTTTCGCAGCTTATCCTTTTAATAAGTCTATATTTTAGGTTAGTTCGTTATGGCTTTAATCATCTTCATCCCAGATATCGTATGCTCTTCCATCAGTATCAATGGCTTGGCAGTTCTTAATCGCATATTTCAGCTTGTCTCTCAATATCTCGTAGGCGGTGTACTTAGGAAGCTCGATTTGGAAGAAGCAAGTGTGAGCCACTGGAAGCATGATGTCAGGGTCAACTGAGCCTTTTCTTAACCTTTATTTCAAGCAAATTAGCCAAAATCGTGACTGAGGAATTTTTACATTTCAACTGTATGTTTCATTGGGAAGTCTTTGGATGTGAGAGGCAGTCTGGATCTACCCCAAACGAAACGCAGATACATGCTTCTTTCTTCAGGAGTAAACTCGGTAAGCGCTCTCCAGAAGAATTCGATGACTGGGTCGCTCTCTGAGACACCCTATATTGAAAAATTAGTTTAATAAAAGGCCATTTAGCACTGCAGTTCTTACCCTGTAAACGGTGTTTTCTTTGAGGAGGTCGATATCGAGGATCGGTTTGCCGCAGACAATCGTTTCTAATTCTCTCCAGGTCAAGAGGTTGAGGACACCTTCAGGGACGATAAGGCAGAGACCTTTGCGGATAGCCTCGGCTTGCTTCTTGAATTCGTTCAATCTAGTTTTCTCGACTAATTCAGCCCATTCAACTCTCGCATCGAAACTAATAAAAAAAAGCAATTAAGATGGTTTCTCCTAAAGAATATCGCTTACGTGACAATCTTGCTGCGTCCGCCAGGGATGAGCTCGACTTCCGAACCGTCACTCAAGGTAGTGACGAACTTCTCTTGGATAATTTCGCTGAAGCTGTTCTCATCGACGCCTTTCTTATGAATGTTGATAATATCATCAAGGCACTGAATGAGGTATCTATCGATGTTTTCAAGATCCTTTCTGTTGACAGGCACATCGACAAGTTGCTTCCAGACCATGGATGGCAGATCCAGATTCAAGAAGTTTCTGGTACGGATACTGCAGCCCATGATAACACCCAAGAACTCATACATCTGCAAGTGGATCAAGCTATTTGCGCTTGGGTTAAGCACCCATTTCTCTCTGAATTGACCGCTATCGTTCTTTTGGTTAGGACTTGGGATCAACAGCGGAAGGGCTCCAGACTGAAGCTCAGTACAGAGCTGAGAGACAGCCTCTCTGTATGGACCACCAGCATCGATGGAAGCTTCTCCAACGAATTGCACGGTGAAAGGATTCTGGTCCTTAGGAATCTTGAAGAAGGAGTACCCGGCACTCTTGAAATGCTGGTAGATTTGACCAAAGACAGTGAATTCACCAGTATGATCAGGTTTACCCTTGGAGATGAACTTGCTGGCTTTCATTCTGTTTACTCTAATCTTAGGATTTGAAGAACCTTTAGCATCCTTCGCAAGCAAGCCCTCGAAGAGTTGGCTCTTGACGTCCCAGAAGATGTACACCGATGCCTGAGCATAGATGTTTCTGAATCTAGTTGTGTCTTTCTTCGCTGAGAAATCGATGTAAGGAAGCAGAGTTTTGAATTTGTTATTGAAGTTCTTGAGGATCTGGAATCGTTTCTTGAGGAACTCATTGCTGCATTTCTCAATGGCATTGCGCAAGCTGACTTCATCCTTCGGGAAGGGAGTGGTCTCTGGGATATCCCAGACGGTTTTGCTCATCTTCTGTGCCATAGTGTTGAGCAGATCAACCAACTGCTCATCGACTTCGGGCTTAAGGTCTTTCATATCGCTATAGAACGCGTCGAAGCTCTCTTTGTACTTGTTGATCATGTATTCATGGCCTTTCTCATTGTATTTTGGCGTGATCTTCATCTGGTAGCCGTATGTCTCGCTCAGCGCAGAGAAGAGGGTTCTTGGGAAGATTGGAAGGGTTTTGTCTTTCTTCAGCGGACGAGTAATTCTGTAATACAGTGTCGGAGAGACCTGTCCTTCAGGGATTTTGAACGCGGCGCTCTGGCTGAGGAATCTGAAAGGCTCGCCTTCAGCGGCGTGGAGGTTGACGTAGCAAACGCCTTTGATTGGTTCTCCAGTAAGAGCGCAGGTGACTCCGAAGTCTAGTTTATCAGAAGGCTCAACTTTTTCGAGGTACTCGTCTATTGGAGCAGGCAATGTTGGCCAGTTGATCTTCTCAAGCGAGCCGAGGGCTTCTCGAGAGTACAACAGCAGGTCTGGTATCTTGAATCGGTGGTCAGGAGACTCAGCAGCCGTTGCACTATAGACTTTATTGCCGTTTAAGATATCGACGTAAATGCCTCCTTTAATCGGCATCTCGCCAGTCAAACTGCATTTCAGCTTATGGGTGTCTCTGGCGAGAGGAATGATCATCGGGTCCGTGATAGCGATTACATGGTTGGCTCCTCCGAACACTTTGCCGACGGACTTGTCCTCGAATGATTCAACCAGGACAGGAAGGAACAGTCTATCCTCTGGATTTTTATTCTTAGGGTTGAGACCAGTCAAATAGAGCTTGTTCTGGGTCTCGCCTTTGGCTCTCGCGACGATAGCGGTCCAATTGTAGCCAGTTGTTGCAGAAATGACCTTCATATCGGCGAAGTACTCCATCAGTTTAGGAGTGTATTGGTTCTCTTTGTCTCCGTGACCAAGTTGGCCTTGGTCTCCGCAACCCCATGAGTAAATTCTTCCAGAATGAGAAATCGCGATAGCGTGCTTCTTTTTGGCGTGGATATGCTGAATTGGGACGTCTTCAAGGGCTGTGATTGGAGCGAAAGACGCCTGGACCGTTCCGCTAGTTTTGCCGAGTCCAAGCTTTCCTCCAGCTCTCTCTCCGCAGCTCCATACGTTATTTCTGCCTCCTTTTTCTCTGGCGATGACCAGCGAGAAGCTCCAACCAGCAGCGACTTTAATCGTCGTTTTCTTCTGAAGAGAGTTGACGAGTTTCAAAACTTGCTGGTTGGCGACCTTATTGCCGGAATCGTCAACAATACCCAGTTGTCCTTGGTCGTTCATACCGCAGGCGTAGGCGTTACCGTCTGAAGTACAGAGTATTGTGTGGTTGTACCCGCAGGCGAGACTGTTGACTTGCTTGGTGCCACTGAGCTGAATCAACTGAGGATACGAGGTACCTGCATTGTAATTAAGACCGAGTCTGCCGTCATTATTGCTTCCAACACCATAGATTTCGTTCTTGGTAGTTACAAAGACAGAGAAGTTGGAACCGCATGAGTACATTCTAACTGGGTCTTTCGTGGCGACCTTTGTGATATTCTTTCCGCCTGCAGGAAGCCCTGTTTGGAAGCCAGTACCTGAGGCCCAAATTTCTCCCACCGAGTTAAACATCCAGGTATGTTGCTCTCCTCCATCAGCACTAACTATAGGATACGTGGTGAAATCTTCGAGAGTGACTGGTCCTTTTTGTGTGGGATCGCTATGGAATTGGTTCGATTCGTTGGCTCCAAAGGCGATAATGTCTGAACCTTTGCATGGGAAATGCACGTAGAATGAGCCAGAGGCGTAGGTTCTTGTCTTATTGGCGAAGTTGCCAGAGACCTTTTCGCTGAGGACGACACCTTCAGGATCGGTGGAGATAACCATCGCGTCACTTGGGTCAAGTTGGCAGTCTTCAGAGAATTTAATGTCGCATTCGTAGGCGTATGGCATAACGACCTTATATGTGTGGGTGTTCTTGTAATAGAAGTGGTCGCCGTCAATGACTTTCTGCTCGTTCTTAATGAGATCGCTTGAAAGCTGCAGCCAAGTGCTCGCCATAAGGCTTCTGTTTTCTTGGTAGTTTTGCATCATCTCGACGATGTCGGTGAGGTTTTCGATTTGCTTGAATTTAATTGCGTCAGCAGTTTGAAGCTCTTCGGCCTTTCGTTTAAGTTTCTCGTCGATAGATCTCTGTAACCTGTTCAAGTTCACGAGAATTTCAGAGACAATCTGAGTTCTTCGGGACATGGCGTCGTTCTTCTCTTTCGCCTGGAGCTGCTCGAAGAATTCGCGCAATAGCTTGACGTTAGGGTGGTCTAATAACTTGCTCTCTTTCAACTCACTCACGTCGAGAAGATCGGTCTTTGTGGTGAATTTATCAATCATGTTAAGCGCGAAGATCAACACTCCCCACAGAAGCGAACGGTTGTTGCGGATTGAAGGGATAATACCCAGCAGCAAGTACAAGAAATCGATTCTGTAGATCTTTCTGCTGATCGTTTCAGAAGAAGACTGCAAGAGCACTTGCGCCATCCAGAGAGAGTAATCAAGCGACGAGGTGTCGATCTCAGTCTCATTAGCAATGCTACCAGAATAGAACTTTTGTTCAATTTTCACCTTGTTACTCTTGGGTTGCCTAGCCGCTTTCTTCTTTGCCTTCTTGCTCAGAGAAGCAGACGGCTCTTCCTTCTTGTCTTTGACCACAGTAGCTTTATCAAGCTTAATACCATAAGTGTTCTCGATCTCAACGACTGGTTTCAGGACAACCTGATCGAAGAAAGTGTTCACGAAGGAGGAATCCCCGCTCGAGCTTTCTTTCATAAGGAATTTATGGATAATCTTCTCGATTTTGTTGATGAGCGTGTTGTTGCAGAAGTTCGTGCTTGAGAACATAGCTTCCACGGTAGTGAGCTTCAGGAAGCGGAGGAACTTCGGGAAGAGGGCTGGGTCAGTGATAAAGGTGACTTTGGAGTCTTCAGACCAGTTTTCGAGGAGATTTACAATGATTCTACGAGCGTAGAGGATGCTGAGGTTATGAGTGAGGCGTTTGAAGAGGACGAGGCGTCCGATCTTGTTCATTCCCTCGAAATCGATGAGGTCATCGTAGAGTTTGTTCTTCTCATCAGCGATGTTTTGCAGCTCTCGCTCGCCTTTGCATCTGAAGCAAGGGTTCGCGTCCTCTTTCTCGACATCGAGCTCGATTTGTATCTCGCCGATGTCTTCTTCCTCAGATTCATCAATCCAATCTTCGGTTAGTTTTCCTGGCTCGCCCTTAGACTCTTCAATCGGTTCCTTCTTCATAGTAATCTCGCCTTCTGCAGGTTTCTTGTCCTTTTGGTCCTCGAGTCCTTTACCGATTTTAATATCTTGGTCCTTTTTGTCTCCCTTGCTGTCTTTGCCATCTCCAATAACCTTTTCAGGTTCTTTGTTAGCTTGGTTACCACCGCTTGTGAATTCTGCGGCTTTTGCCATCTTCATTTTAAATTCGAGTTCCTTTGCAAGTGCAGCGTCTTCGGCCTCTTTATCGAGTTTCTTCTTGCCATCCTCAGGCTTCTTGTCACCGCCTTTGGTCTCTTCTTCGATGACTTTACCGTCTTTCACTTCCTCAGCGCCGCCTCCGATTTTCATCACAGGAGCGTCTTTGTCATCGCCCTTTTGCTTACCCTTTGAGAGTTGGATTTCTTGACCCTCAGGCTTTTTGTCCTGTTGTTGCTGTTGCTGTTGCTGCTGAGGTTCATTTTTCTTCTCTTCCTCAGTCTGGCCTTCAGCGCCGGCATTTCCTTTGTTCGCTTCTTTGAGTTTCGCATCTTCGCGAGCTTTTTGTGCCTGCTTGCGAGCAGCAGCTTTCTCGGCGTCTTTCTTTGCTTTCTCTAATTCAGCCGCCAATTTGGCTTCCGCTGCGAGATTATCCTCGATGATTTTGGAGATGTCAGCGACCAATTGATCCATTGGAGCCTTAGGGTTATCGCGGAGGTAGTTCTCGCAGATGTCCTTAGGGAAACCGAAGCTAAGGATTTCCTTCAACGTGTCGCTTTCTTCGAACACGTCTTTGTGGTCCAAGGACTTCTGGCTCTCGTACTCAGTCAGGATCTGCTCATAGGCTCTATCATTCAGCGAGATCAAGCAATTTGGCAGCTTCACTGATGCTGGGCTGATTTTCTCGTCCTCTTCTTGTACCATCATCATTTCCTCACCGGCTTGTTTTGATTCTTCCTCTCCTTCCTTCTTCTTTTCTTTCTTAGCGAAGAGCTTGTCATAGTACTCAGCGAATTTCACCATGTCATAGTTAGAAGTAATCACTATCTTAGCAGACAGGATGATATCTGGGTACTTCTCGCTGTTGATGTCTTCGACGTTGAGGATGACGGCTTTGTTCTTCAAGTACTCTTTGAGATCTGTGCGAGCAGCGAGCTCTTTTGCGTTGCTAACGACAATGGCCTCATAGTGCTTATTGTTGATCTTGTCCATATTGAACCCGCTTTGGACGGTGTATCTAATGCATTTGAGGTCCTTACCCAATAGAACCTCGACTTCGTTGTTCTTTATCGCAATGGACATCAATGGAAGCTCGTCCATCGAAGCAGCCGATTCGCAGCATTTTTCGAGCAAGCGATAGAGACGCTCTTCGCTGATTTCGAGGTTAGTGAGTTCTTTGGAGACGACAGCGGTGTTTGCGAGCTCCAAGATCTTATCAACGAGTTTCATGTGGTTACTGGTCATCAAGAAGCAGTTTTCAGGCGATTTCATGAAGCTGTTCAAAGATTTCAAGGCGAGAGCCTGAGTATACAAATCTTTGGTTTTTCTCTTCGATTCTGAGCCCAAAGCCCACTCGAAGATCGGAAGGACTGTTCCAAGGTTCTTGCTAAGCTCGTATGAGTCATGCATGAAAGGAACTCCATCGACAGCTGTGCAATTCGAGCGATTGACGCTGTTGAGTTCGATGGTAGTGAAGTTAAGCGTCTCTTTGTTAATAGAAGAATCGATCAAGCACACTGGGTTATTACCCTCATGGGCACTGCCGATCGCGTTCTTAATCCTGTATTTAGCCTTCTCTTCAGGTTTCATTTGATCACGTTTCGCCTTTTCCTCCGCAGACATCTTCTCCTTGTAGTCATAAGTGAAACCAAGGATCGTCGCGCTTTCTCTGCTGTCCTCCCAGCCTGATTTGAGCAAAATATTGTCATCAAGAAGCTCGTAGTTGTTCATTGCGTTGATGGTGATTCTTCCTCCGAAACGAAGCCCGTGGAATTCGCCTCCCAGGATAGCTAGTGCGGTTTGCTTGGTGACATCATCGCTTCCTGAAAGGGAATTATTGATCCAGCGGGACACATACTTGACCCAATGTGGATGGTGAAGAAGCGTGCGAACCAAATCCACAATTTCTGAAGACACAGCATAGATGCCGACGTTTTCGGTGCCTTCCTTGAACGCTTTCTGTCTTGTATTCAAGATAATGCTCAAGAAATGATTCACCACTCTTGATTCTCCCTCTTCGCCCTCGACGACAGTTGTCTGAGGCTTTCCAAGCAGTTTGTTGAGTTCATTTCCAGAATCAATGAACAATTCAGGTGGCAATGTCTCGAAGAGAGTGCTTAAAATCTTCAATAGGAGAATCTGATGGTTTGGTGGAGCGTGCTTAAGCAACGAGAACAGAACCGCGATGTATTTCGGGTTACCCACTACCATTGAGACACTATCATTGCCCATAGCGACGCATTTGTAGACTAACGCGAGCACTCTATACAAGAAATCTGGGTTGTAAAGTCTATTAGCCATTTCTTTGATAGTTCTTTCTTCATTTCTCAAAAGCTCAGCGGCAAGCTGTCTCTTGCGCTGCTTCTTTAACTGCTCTGCAGAGAGCTCTTGGGCTTCGCCTTCTTTCTTCTCTTGCTTGGATTCTTCCTGTTTCTCTGCGGTTTTTGCCTCTTCTTTCAACTCTTCAACAAAAGTTCCGTCTTCATCATCAGAAGTAGGCTCAGCTTTCTTCTCGGTTTTCGTGGTTGGTGCCTCTGCGGCTTTCAATTCCTCCTCATCAAATAAGAGGACGTCTTGATCCTCGTCCTCAGGTTTTTGAGGAGCTGCTGTACCTGCTGTACCTGCTGTACCTGCTGTAGTGGTTGTGGTTGCTGGCTTTTTCTTTTTCTCTTCATCGAGCTCTTTCTTTTTCAGGTATCTAAGGTAAATCTTCCAGTTGACACCAGGGTTCTCTCGGTAGTCCTTATCAGCGTTTTCTAGTTCACTGAACATGACGGAAAAGGCTTGTCTGATCAAGATTTCGACAGAGTACTCATCGATTGAAGAGACGTGTCTTTCAAGAGATGGGAGCTTATCTTTCTTAGATGGGGCTTGAGAAGACTCGTGTCTTGTCCAGTTGAGTTTTCCGACGCACAAGATAACGATTGTTTCAAACAATTTGAGCAGTTTCTTGACCAAATCAGCGTCAACTTTACCCATTCGCGCGGCTTGGAGGCTTCTACCCCAAGCTGATCGAAGCAAGGCCTGGCTTTCGTGTCCTCTGAGGATATTGAAGATGTCGATCTCAGCAAGGAACACGTGATCGTCGCCGTGGTATTTCCACTTTAGCGCCTCAAGCATGCACTTAATTTCATCCGGGTGAGAAGACTTCGCCATGGATTTGACAATGACAATGATCAAGTTCTTGAAGGCTGTGTTGACAGTCGACTCGAGGTAGTGACCACAACCCTGGAGGTTGTCTGTGAAGTGGTAGAGTCTGTTCTCGGTGCCTCGAAGTGAGCTGCAGAGCCAGCCGATAGCGTCTTCTCTGTACACAGAGCTTTGTACTCCCTGGAGAATTGAAGTAAGCGCGTTAAGACCAATAGTTCTGCAGATAGCTCTGAGATAAGCGCTTTCGACTTGCTTACGGAGCCTTCTGATGGACACAGCTGACTGGAGGCAGAGCAAGACGGAGGTAGTGAGGGTTTGCTGGATTTCTTGGGTCTCATCTTCGAGGGATTTGAACACTTGCTTGGCTTGTCTGACAGATTTCCATTGCTGGAGTCTTCGTTTCCATTCCTCTTCCTTGTTAACTTCCTCGTCTCTCTTGCTTGTTGATCTGAACAGCAGCTGCTTTTCCTTCTTTTCAGTTTTGTCTTGTTGCCAATGCTGTGATGGGATCAATTGGCAGAGGAACTGAGCTTTCTTCACGATTTGGTCAATCATTCTGTTGATGATTTCATCGGTGTCACGGACTTGCATTGGCCCTTGGCTAATTGGCTCTTCTGGCTCTTTAACGTCCTCTTCGACCATCTTAACCTCCTCCTTCTGTTCCTCGACAGCAGGCTCGTCTTTGCCTTTGCCTTGGAGCTTCAGCTTTCTCTTTACGATTTTCTTTGAGGGTTGTGCTTCGACTTTCTCAGTTTCTGGTTTCGTGGATTTTTTGCTGGCTAATTGCTGCTGTTTACGTCTGTCTTCCAAGTCATCGATGTCCTTTCTCTTTTCAACGAGCCATGGGCGCATTCTGCTTGCAGCGCCCCATTTCTTGATCAGATTCTTAAGGTTAGGAGACAGCTTTCCTTTGCCATCGTCTACTTCTACTTCAAGCATTGCCTCTTGGAGGTCATGAATCAAACCAGCGTGCTTGATGGCAACTGCGTAGGCCGCTCTAACGACTCGAGAGCCGTTGTCACCACCGAGATTCGCCCATAGAGCTTCCTTTGCGAAGTTCTTCTGAATGAAATCAAGAGTCTTATCCATCTGAGGGTCAAGGCCTGGAGTGATAATGCTGTTCAAGAACTCCTCTTCATTCTTCTCCTCAAGCGTCATTTCACCAGACAAATACTCAGATAAGTGTCCAGCCTGGAAATCGTTAATGATGTCACCGAGTTGACTCCAGACGCCCTCTTTTCCTCCGCTGAAGTAGCATTTTTCCATACCACCAGAGAAAAGCTTCGAGTTCAACAGCGCATTGTATCGCTGCTCTTCGTCCGCAAGCATCGCTTGTTGAAGTGCAGAACCATTGATCAATTGCCCAGCGCACTTGCTCGCTAGCCAAGTCACCGAACGGTGAAGTCCAGCGACCCAGTCGCTCTCGACTTGTTGGTCGCTAAGAACAGCAGTGACTGTGAATCGGTAACCCCATTGCGCGTTTCTGCAACTGTCCTTGTGGAAGTTGTACCAGAAGTTGTCTCCTTTCACAATGATATCAGTGAGGACGAAGGTGCTGTTTTCACCGTTCTTGCACATAGCCTCAGTGATTTTCTGAGTCTGCTTCTCGTCTTTCCAGAATTGCAAGTAGTCGCAGTTCTGCTTCAAGTCGCTTCGAGGATCAACGCTAATTCTGAGCTCTTGAGCGCCTGGAATAACGATTTGCTCTTTCTTTTTCGCGTTGACTTGTGGAGGGTGCTCTGACTCGAAAACTAATGTTTTCTCGAGGATTGTGCTGACGAGTTTGTCTTGTTGTCCTTTATCTAATTGCTTGCGAGTGTCGTATAAGTGGTTGAATGAGACCAAGAGAGCAGACATATGCTTCAAAGTTCTAGCTGCGACCATGAAATTGGAAGAGAGCATGGACAGCACAGTGACTTGTATATTAAGCGCTTGTGAGAACAAGGCTTTCACGGTGAATTGCTCTATAACAGCGCTCCAGAACTCAGAGTACGATCTCAGAATCAACTCTTCCTTTGAAGCTCTCTGTTCTACCTTCTTTGGTTTGCGTGGTCCTTTCTTTGCTTTCTCAGCAGCCGCTCTAGCTTCTTCTTCTTGTTTGAATTGAATTTCCAAGGCCTCGTGATGGTCGCGGATCATCGGAGCGATTCTAAGCAAAGTAGCTTGAATTTCTAAATTAATCAAGACAGCGTTCTTGCTCAATGTCTCGGTGATAAAAGCAACGAGTTCTTGGACAGGGCCGGATTCGATGGCTTTCTCTTGGATCTTTTCTCCGAGCTGGTAGAGAGCTTCGTTCTGGAAATTCAACAAAAAGGTCATTGAGACGGTAATTAGCTCATCGGGCTGGAATGGCTCGATTTTGGAGAAGTCGTTGATATCTTTGATATACGAGATGAATTTCTGGACCTCCAGACCTACGACGCTGCTCACAATATGCTGTAAGTCTTCTGTGACTTGGGAGCTATCAGCAGACTTGATCGCTTCGGTTACGAGTCGGGAAATGTTGTCCTTTTTGCCAAGCCACGAAAGTATCGCAGTGGCGATATCACGATTAAGAGTAGACTTAAGATCGTCGAGGCAGCCTCTCAAGACGGAGAGCATCTTGCTGATGTTGGGGTAGATAATCGAAAGGGTATGCTTCAGGATTTCGAGGGCTTCCTGATAGATAGCGAGTCGAAGTTCCTCGTATTCCCTTGTGGCACGTGGCTTCATTCCCAGGATTTTCCAGATTAATTTTTCGAGTTTTTCAGGGAAGTCTGAGCTGATGATCTTAGCTCCGAGCTTCTTCAAGTGGTCGCTGAAGTTCCCGAGAGCAGCGAGGTTGTATTTGAGAATTCTAAGCGTGCAGAGGAATGAGCATTGGTCAGCGTGCTCTTCATCCGTTGGGTACTCCTCGCTCTTTGAGGCGAAGAAACTGGGGCTGTATGTATCAACGAATTCCTCGAGGTATTTGAAGGTCTTATCGATGAGATGGATACAGTAAGGCTTTCTAATGTTTCCGACGAGATCCGTTGACTCAGAGAAATCGAGACTGGCGTATCTCTCAGAAAGTCTGGCGATATTTGCGAGGATAAATAGTTGAGATGAATTGTTTTGGAGATCAGAAGTTAGCTTCTCGCCAGCGCCAACAGCGTCCGATTGCTGCTTTTCAGTTGAGATTTGAAGTCCGAGGGACATCAACAGCTGGAGTTCCTCCTTGTTGTGTTCGTGTTGTTCTCTTTTAAGGTTGATCTCGTTCAAATTTGTCTGAAGTCCTGAGATATCTTCCTCGACCATTTCAATAATTTTCGAATTTTCATAAGGTCGGAACAGATCGCTTTCTTCAGGGTAGGTGAAACCCTCAGGGATACTAGCGTTCTTCAAGCACGAGATCGTATCGAAGGTTTTTTTGTTATCGTTGACGCTCCAGACTTTGTTGTTGTAGATATCGTAGCAAATCGTTGAGAAGTGGTTTGCAACGGCGTTGTTATTTGCCTTAATGAATTTTCCATCTTCAAGGCTGAAATATTTATATTTCTTCTCATTAGGGACCTCATCACAGCCCTGAGGCATTCCGATAACCAACTGCGAGCCGTTTGTCGTAAAGCTGCACATGTCAAGCGCTTTGATAGAGATCGGCGCGACTGCGGTTTTTTGATCAGGAGCCTTTGGCATCCATAGTTCAACGCTTCTCACGTGGTCAAAATCAAGCAGAGGGTCATAGATGTCCACTCCGTATCTCGCTACCTTCTGCTGCTCTTGAGTCTCACCTTCATCTTCATCGTCTGAGTCAGCGCCGCCGGCTCTTCCAGCTCTGGTATCGACAGCCCATTGAGAAATAATGTAGACGAATCGTCCTTCTGTGAACATAGGAGATCTTTGGGCAGGTCGCATGAGTCTGATATCTCTCTTAGTTTGTGCTGTCGTCTTTGGCTGGACTGTCTTTGTTGGAGATTTAGCATCCTCCTTTGTATTCGCGCTCTTTGCGGATGGCTTCTGGTTTCCAGTGGCAGTGCTCTCTTGTTTCTGCCCATTGAGTTTACTCTCTGCATCAGCGGAATGAACTGGGAACTCGATCTCAGGGTTGGTCATTTCAGCGAAAAGACTGTTCGGAGCGAAGGTATCGAAGTGGATTGGCTTGCCGGTCTCCTCAAGAGTCTCAGGGTCTAACTCGATGATCGGAGCTGGTGCAATTTTCGCGGATCTGTAGTATAATTTGCCTAAAACGTAGGCGATTGAGCCTCTTTCTTTGAGTCTGTAATCTCTCTTCTGCTTGTAAATTTTGCCAAACATAGTGAACCCGTAGCCTGTACCGATCTTCAAAAGACCTTCGACCTCGCTGTGGATGTACAAGAATTTCCCATCGGTTGTAATACTGACGTTAGGGCTTTTCTCCGACGTAGGAGCGTCGGGCTTCACATTCGATTGGAAGTAGATTTTCGTGAAACTGTGAACTCGATTCTCGAAATCGATGCTCGCTTTAGGGTTCTCGAGCTTCAGAAGCTTCAATTCATGTGAAAGGTCGACATCAAGCTTCAATCTTTGAAGTAAAGACACAACGGAAAGTAAGTTAGGCAGTGAGCCTCGGAGAAGGCCAAGGGAGAAAAGGACTTTAAGCGCCTTGCATTTGCTTGGAAGGCTGGTTTTTTCCGAAAGGATAACCTCTTCGAGGTAGTCAGATACGTTGTGTAGACTGCGATCAAGTACAACGTCGATTTGTTTGTTACCCCAAAGACTCAATGGCTTGACTTCCGCAAAGAGATCGATCAAGAAATCAAGCGTCTCATCCTTCAGTTTCGAGTTATGTTCGGAAGCCTCCTTCAAGAGCGAGATGATGAGATGGACTCCGGATCTGATACCGACCTCTGCGGCCTTTGGAAGGTCAAACTTGGCCGACTGTTTCAGAATATTAACGATATTCTGGTCCTTCTTCTTGCTTTTCTGGAGCATGCTGAAAATTTGTGTGATAAGAAGAAATTTTTCGTTCTGACGGTCTCTAAATTGCGTGACTGCTGCAGGAGAGTAGGAGGTTTGGACCTCATCGAAGAATGATGGATTGAGTAAGTCAGGAGAGACGGATTTAGGAAGCATGCCGACCAATAGCTTCTCCTTGTTCTCTTGATTATTGATGTTTTCGAGTACTTGATCGAGATTCGCGGTGACTTGCACGTTGCTCCAATCAAACATTTGATTGTAATCTTTTGCTTTTTCAGGTGCGAGGTTAACCCAGCGATCGTGAAGGTACTGAGCATGATTTAGTAGCTCAGGACTACTGAAATGTTGTAAATAGCCAGTTGGATCGTCCTTGGTGCTAAGGAAATCTTTGATGACTGCGTTTCCCATTTTACCAAATGGATCTTATCTTCGGTAAATCAAAATTATTATAAGTTGATGCACCGATGCTATATCCGCTTTTATAAATAAACTGAATCAACTAATTTTGCTTCTGATGAAGATTTCAATTAGCTCAGAAATTCACATTTTTAATAAAAAACACTGCATTTATGAACAATTAACAGAGAAGGGAGTAGGTAGCTTCGAAACTCAGCGTTCTAGATGCGATTAGTTTTACATAAGATGTGCTTTGTAAGGAGTCATTGCATTTTTGAAATTGATATTTGAAGAGCGGTCCTACAGATTAAGAAGTCGCAGCAATCTCTTGTGTTAACTTTATTTCGCTGACGATCAAATTTCTGAGATTATGGCCTCATATATGATCGGTTATTACGGAGGATTTCCTGATCTTATCAGCCATCATCAGATAATAGCTAGCAATGAATTTTTGAAAGGGGTTCTGAAATCTCTCGAATTGGTCTCAATGTGAAGGGTTCAATAAATAGGGTAGTTAAAGTTGAATATTCAGTCTCATATTCCAATAGATAATCAGCTCAAGATCTTTGGACCGTCTCATAATAAAATTTCTGATAGATAATATCGAACAGAAAGATTCCAACGAAATGAGCAAATCAAATTTAGTTGAGATATTCAGTTTCGTAGTTAGAGTTTCGAGACATTTAGGATGTCTTTGGGCTTGCTAGCTGAATTCTTGAAAAGAATTCCCAGATGAAATTGAGATACGACTCTGAGGAGGAGGAAGAAGTAATTAGTTTCAAGGTAGGGAAGCCTGAAGCAAAAAGTTTATTAGTGAGGCGGAGCTCTCAAATTATAACATTTTCGTTCTTTTTGAGCAGAAAAGTATCGAGTCGCACGTCATTGAGGAAAAAACGAACGTTTCTTTTTCGTAACAACAAAACAAACAGGTTTTACGCTTCTTATTTCAGTTTGAAACTCACGGACCGACACGCTAGCAGTATCTCGTCGTGACTCGGGCTATTCTCTTTGAATAGTGAAGTAGTCATCTAAGGATTTTACGAAAAACCTGAAAAAGGCATTGTAAGATTTAATCATCAAAAATAAACGTTCACTTTTTGGATATTCTGCTTGTAAAATTAAATCAACTCGGAACTTGACTTCCCAATATAGAAAAAAGATGCCTAGCTTTCGATGCTATTCAGAGTTAACTATCAAGAAATGAAAATCACAATTGCGCTATTCAACCCTCTTCTTCGATGACAACAAAGATTTCCACGCAGAGGAGCTTAAGCAAATATACAATGCCGTCTGAGTTTCTACAATGTATTGAAGAAATATTCCATAAAACTGACACCTGTCCAAAATCTATGATTATCAGTTGCCCTCAACTTTATTTCACATAAGGAGCAATTCGCTTTAGCAGTGAAAAAAGAAAAATATACGCTATCTCAACAAACCAAAAAAAAGAGCAAAATATCAAAACTATATTTATTTTTCATGACTAATTAAAGTTTAGATATCGGCAAACCAATCTAATTCATATTTTCAAACCCTTTATTCGCACATTCTAAGAAATCTTCAATTATTTTGATAGCTTTCATTTCATCATGATCCATGATATTATGCGGACCATCGTAATAGAAGCTCATCCTTACAGGTTTTTTCGTATTTAGTTTTCCTTGTAAAGAAACTGGGCCCAAACTCTCTTTGGTCCTCAACGCCAAACCTAACTCATGGTATTCTCCAGGCTCCATAAGCATCTGATCGATCATCTCCGCAGGAACAAAAACGCTTTTATCCGACTGAACAGCGAACATCGGATACCTCATTCGTCTCAGCTGTAGTGTGATATCCTCTATACTCTCAAGCCCTTTTAATAAAAACTGCCTTCCTGGTATCGTTATCTTATTCAAGGCCATCTTCCTCTGTAGCTTTGAAGCATCAAGCGATTTCCCACTGCAAAGCACTGAGTAATAATCAAAAGGGAGCTTGCTTCCTTCGCGAGGTATTTCCAAAAACACCTCTGTCATCCTTTCAAATGCCTCTTTCCCAGATGCAGATAAGTAGGTAAATCCATTAAACATAAGCAAGCCTTTAACACTCTGGATACTGCTCTCAGAGGTCCCAAGCAAATTCGCTAAGATATTTGCTCCGTAGCCAAAACCGATGAAGAACAAGTCTTCTTTCATGAAATTTATCGCTTTCTGCTCTTCGAGGTAGTTGAGAAGTGTGTCAACAACAGAGGACATCTCCGAGCTGCGGTAAAGGTCTTGCTCGTTGTACTTGGTGTAGTCCTGACCAGGGATGTTGAATAGCACGATCTTCATATCGACTTTATCAAGAAGGAAGTGGTTATAGAGTTCGATGTATTCAATAAAGCTGTCAAACACGTCATGGAGGATGATTAGCGTCTTAGGCCTCGGAGGGTTTAGCAAGTCCTGCTTTTGAGGATCGCGTTCTAATGACTTTAGGACAAGATAAGGCACTCCGACCTCGTAATCATAAATAAAGAACTTGATTTCGGTTTCATTGGAGCATTTCGGCATCGGTAGTTTCGCTGTTTCACAATAACTATCCAGCGGAATGGCGAATAGATCTGTAGGAAACTTATCCATTGTAAGCGGCTTGCTAGGCGTCGTTATCCGGTGAGACGGCAGGACGCGAAGATGCATGAATTTTCTGAATTTGTGGTAGGTAGACACGATCTTCGTGTTGATTAATACCGCTTTTTGGATCTTGTTCACTTGAGAGAAAGTGTCAAACGATTTTTGTCTGTGATCTATCTTATGCTTTCTCTCTCTTGGTTTGATCTGTTCAATGTTTTGACGGGCTTCTTGGTTCGTTGGCGTAGAGGGTTTGGTGCTAGGGACAACACTCGACCTCGCACCCTTTCCAAAACTTTCATGTATTTTTGATTCTTCTGGCGTGCGAACGAGGACCTCAGGGGTCTCTCTCAGGCTTTGCATAGAGCCAGCTGCTGATGGAGAACGAGCCGATTTAAATTGGTTTGCACCCGCTGTATTGAACATCGAAAACAGGTTTGTTCGTCTCAGCGTAGTAGAGGATTGGGGTTCTCTGGACTTTTCAGGCTCTATGAGCTGCAGCGGTTCTGGGTTTTCGTTTTTTGTGTATACCATCAGTCCTAATGACATCCTGCTTCCATGAGAAATCTGTGAAGCTCTGCTTTTCAGCTCTGAGATATTTCCTCTTCCTATGGGCTTATCAAACCCAAAGCTCTTGCTTTCAGATGCCTTACTGCTCATGGCTTTATTCGCAAACGAGCGTTTCTTGGCAGCTCCCTCCAATTTTGCAATTCCAGAATGGATGTTATAGTCCAGCACAGAAAATATTTTCTCGAGGTTCAGGCTTGCGATCGACGAGGCTCGTTTTGAGCTCCTTTCCTTGCTTATTTTCTGCATGTGAGTCTCCTGATTGGGTTTATTCGGCTTAGTGTCTGAGACTTGAGGGAATTGGAAGGCCTTGATAACCTTGCTGTGTCTTGCCGAAGGCGCCTGGAAATCGCGTGAGCACGTCACAGGTTTTGGTATGCTCCCCGCACTCATTTTCCTGTGGAATTTCTTGTATTCCTCGAAGGACTCCTTCCTCTCTTTGAAATATTTGCTCATGATGCTATAGATCGTGAAGCACGTCTTGCAGACACCAAGGTTGCGATAGAGATTATCAAGATTCGAAAACTCCTTTTTACTGTTATCAAACTTCTTTTTGATGGTTTTGTTAATCGCAGCCTCGAGTTCCTCAGGTTCAATGCGCTCGAGGTTCTGCACCGACAGCGGATAAATCAAATTTTTAAGGAGCAGTTTCGCTGTTTGGGAAGTATACTCGCGACATTTTATTTTCAGAATCCTTGGGATCTGATAGGGAATGTGAATGAAATCCTCAAGCGGTTCTTTCTTGACGATGGTTATCTTTGTTTTCATCTTCTCAGGTATCTCATAAAGAGCTTTATCAACGCTTGCAAGGTAGAAATCACAGAAGTCGCCCTCGCACATCGGAATAATCATTTTCGAGAAAAGATGCGTTGACATTGGTCGTTTTCGTATAGCGGTGACAGCTTCTTGGCCTTCTTCCACATTAAGCACGTTTGGATCGTTGTAGTTGAAATTGTGCCGTTTAGGATCATGCACGAAATCTAGTTGGTACCGCTTTAGCGTTTCAAGGTCGATTTTCCCTTCATTAGCCTTGATATTGAGCGATAGTCTGTTTATCTCATACCCAGAGTTCTCGAGCAAATCGAACAGGAGCTCCTCGCATCCGATGAAAACGACTTGCTGACGAGTGTTCTCCAGGTACTTCAAGATCACTTTTCTCACGCGGATTTTATAGCTTCGCTCGATATACTGGATCAGCTCCTTACTCAGCGCTTCTAGTTTTTGGTTTATCGCAGCATCTACACTCTTATAATACCGCCGTGGTGTGAGCTTGTTAATGTTCCCTCTGCTTAACTCGTTCTCCAGCCTATACGCCGGGTATTGCTCAGCGCCAAACAGCTTCTCCAATATCGGGTTGCCTGGATCGCTGGAGAGATCCTCCAAGTGCTGGTTAAACACAAAATCAATATGTTTTCGCTCAAAAGTTGGATAACCGGGGCTTTTTTCCACTCTAGCCCATCTATCGGCGTTTGAAAGCGGTTGTTTGAGGCCAGTTTGCTCAGCAATGAAGAAAGTCTTTTTGAAAAACGAGAACGAGGGCAAGGTAGCACCCGTATCATTGCGGTAGTAGCAGTAATAAGTGTCTCGTGAGTAATCTGATTTATTCGATACATCCAATATCTCTTGAACCATATAGATTTGCGTGGGACGGTCTTCGAAAAGCCTTAATACCTCAATGCCACTTGCTAGAAACTTTTCTCCATCAGTGCATCTGACAAAATTTGTAACATTATGCGCAGCTTCTTCGTATCTGATTCGTTCGATTATCTGAATCGCGAAGGAGCATGCTTCGACCTCTTTTTTGAGCGGAGAAAACCTCCTAAAGATTTCGAGAGCGTTGAGGGATTTCGGTTTGCGCATAAGGATTGTCCTAGAGGGATCTTTATTTGAATTGAAAAGCCAATATTTCGGTGCTCCGTTAGAAATGATGATGGTTTCAGGGATCAGGACGGAGCATTTATGGTCTTTGCTGGCGAATAGGTCGAAAAAGCGGAGGGTTGAGGTGAGCCTCAAATAATTCTTATCCTTTTTATCGGTAAATAGGTCTTTGATGCCGGTGATATTCTCCATTAATTTCCTTACCGTTGTATATTTTGGAATGTAGCTCGAGATATTATTATTTAAAAAAGCGAAATATATTTACGAATAGCGTGTTGTTGTGTCATAATATGTAAAGTTAATGAAAAATACGCAGAGTGTAAGTGGAAAAAAATCCAGCTTCAAATGCAGATTATATTAGTAGCTCTCTGATCGTTTAAAAAGAAAAAATTCCTGTTGATAGAGAGATGTAACATCGAATTTATCTTGGGATTTGCAGATAGAAAGGGGCTTGGTATTTTGATATTTTAGAAAAAAAATTGAGAGATGAACGCTCTGAAACTGGAAGTGATAGTGGTAGGAAAAAAGTTGCTCGTGGAAAGTAATATTCATCGGGGTGTTGAATTAGCTGGTTTGAAGGAAAATTCATTCTCTTTTACTTGAATCTTGCGAGGGATATCTTGTAGACTTTAGGTTCAGGAGATTTGACTCGGGTTTCTGGGATTTGCTTGGGAATTGGTTTGGTTTGAGGTCTTGTTTTTGGGGCTCTGATTGAGATTGTAGCTGTGATTTGCCTGACGTTTCGCGTCAGAGTGTCAGGAATATTTTCATTTGCTATCCTTCTGACTTTGGTGTTTGCTGGAAGCTCAGTTTTCTGACGTGACGAAGCCTGGATTTATATAAAGTTATTCGTTACACACATCTATCTGGGAATAGTACTATTGGTGAGAGGGAGCCCGCATGAAGAGAGCTCAGACGATTAGAATCGGACTCGATCGTTGTCTTTTTCAGGCAGCTGGAAAAATAATCATTGTTAGGTTCTGCCCTCGTTCTCCGCGTTGTTCGGAAATTGGTTTGAGATTTTTCATAAAGGCGATCAGCTTGAAGTCCAACGAGATGGTTGATCCGGTCTACCTATATGTTACGATCGTCAAATTTCAAAGTTTCTCAATCTGTTACTTGAGAAAGCATATTCCCACGTTCTGTCTGAACTTCACTCAAAATACCTTTTGAGGTGTTGAGCTTGTCTTGCAGAGAGTCAATTCTCTGAGCTAAATTAAACATCTTTTCGCTTACTATTTGCTCGATTATCAAAAAATATTTTCACTTTGTTAAATACTTTGACACCGACGAGAGGTAGATAATTCTTGATCGGATTTGTCAATTGAATTTTCTCGGGCTGTCATCGAACCTGGCGTGCTTGAGTAAAATAACACCGAAAAATTATTCATGGGACTATGAATCGAGGTGTTATGGTTGGAAGCGTTGGTTTTCAAATAGTTTATGTGTTCCAATTGCGTGATAAATGATTTTTGAGGAATCGGACTATTGAGTGACTCGGTCCGTAAGAGAGTGGTTGCGCTTTGAACCTCTTGCAAATTCAAAGCGGCTGATTTGTGAGGATCAGCAAATAATTTTTCATCGAAACTGTAGTTTGGAAGTCTAGACCTTCTTTCACAGAAAAACTCTTTCATGCTCTCTTGCTGAAATCCGATCTTCTTTGCGCTTGCAATTGGAACCTTAATATTATCAAACATTTTTTATGTCCTTATATTTTTTAATTTAATTCTAACAGTCACACTATTTCTAATTGTTGTGGGAGATTAGTGCAGTTTTGATTCTCGATTACTGTTTGTTGAAAATTTTATTGCTAATCGCCGAAGTTACGAGATGTCTGAGAAAGTTATCAGGCTGCCTTCAAAGACAAATTCTGCCTTAAAAGGTGAGGTCTCTGTCTTAATCAGTTTCATTGAAAATGAGCGGCTTCGGGTTGATATCTCAGTGTATGTCTGCCTAATACAATTAAGTTATCTTTTTTTTATTTTCCTGTTAAGTTTGCTTGTGATGAGAATAAGGACCCCATCAGACAGCGGTTATTTACCTGACTCATTACTGTGATCTAGATGGAAGTATATTCAGTTTGGATAGTGTGTTTTATGTCTTTTATTTTCCATTGAAAATATGATGATTAAATTACTGAATTCGAAAAATTCCTCAATTTCCTCACAAACTTCTATCAGAGCGGCAAGGCCTACATTTATTCTAGGTTCTCTTTCCTCAATACGATTCGAAATTCAGACACTTTCGCAGGAGAGTGTTTCATCAATATATTCATTCATTTTCATTGGGGTTTCATTTAAAGAAGAAATGTGTTTGCTACTTGTTTGCGAAATTTTGCTCACAAGCAGAATTGCAAATCCTTTTAAAGTGACAACTGATCGATCGTGCTCCCAAAGTCTCTCTTGATTCATCAAAATTCCATTAATATCAATTAAACCGGTTGAGAAACTCGATCCTTGAAGTTATTCCAGGCTCACAATTTTCATAATTCTTCTTGGAAGACCAAGTCTTGCCATTCAGATTTCGGTTTCTCACTCTTGTTGCACAAGACCCTCTCAATTCATTGAAAAACAATAAGGATCACAGGAAATGTGAGATATCTAAGCGGCAATCTCGAAATATCCGCTACACAACAGGAAAAACCACTTACTTTGCGCTTTTCCGTCAATAGTAGTATTAGAGCAGAGCGCTGGATGTTGTCGTTACAGAGACTTCGACGAATTGAACTTTCAAATCTCGAAATAAATTTTTTTTCGCGTTAATTCTACAATCAACCAAATTTCACGTAGTTTCGATAACGACTACATTAGAGTCAAATCAAATGGGAAATCAGTTTCCCGAATTCGATAAACAATAACTTGAATGTTTTGAGATTTACGATTCTCTTTTTTAATATCCAGTTAACGATTAATGAGAAAATCGTCCAGAACCATCACTAAATTTTTTCTGGAGACTTAAGCCGTTCACTCTTGAAGGACCACCCTCAAAAACATGAGCTTCAGGCCCAACGTCTATTGAAATCGTCTTAGTTAACCCACCTTAAACCTCCTGCATCTATGATTTTACCCTCTGACTGACTACTTTGCAATCTGTTGAAATTTTCGACTCGTCAAAAAAAAAATCAACGGTTACAAAGTTTTCGAAAGGTAGGAAAGGCAATTTCTAGATAGGTTTCAGAAATTTCGCTGTCAAATCTCGAGGGTATAAATACTCGCTGCTATAAAGAAAAACATAAACGATTCCATCATTTCATTTTGACTCTAGTCTCTTTCCATTAAAAATCTCATGCAATATCTTAACACCAAAAGCACTCCTTTCGCTGTTTCGTACAACCATTCTGAGTCTGATCTCTCAGGCCATTCCGACGGATCTAACTCTCCGAAAGATATCGAAGCTGTAAACCCACTTAAAGGTCTACAGACTAAAGTTGCGCAAACGAGAAGACAGCAAATTGTGGCAAATAGGCGCAAGAACTTCCAAGAGAAAAAGAAAACTGAACTATGCAAAAACTATGTGCTTGGGACACCTTGTCCTTTGGGAACTCGCTGCTCTTTTGCTCATGGCGAAGAGGAGCTAAAGCCGAAACCGTTTAACAATTATAAAACTGTGAGATGCCGCCATTTTCATGAAAGAGGCTTCTGTCAATACGGACCGAGATGCCAGTTCTTGCATAACGACCGGAAAGGGCAAGTGCGAGAAGTGAAACCGCAGTACACCCAGTTGCTGAGGTTTATGAATGATACGTTCCTTCTTAAAATGAATGGATCGAATGGCGAAGATCATGTAGAGTTCAATGAGACTCTTATTGATTTTAGAAAGAGCTGCGTTGGGAAACTCGCAGTCTTCCAACATATCAGAGGCGATGAAGCGGATTGCCGCGAAGCTGTTACCACAACAAATGAACGCTTTTCTTGGGAATAAGCAATTAATCTAATAAATAATTCAATCTACTTTACACATAAGAGCGGATGAAGGACCATGGATCGAATATCTTACACCGCTGCAGGCTAATGAAGAATATACAAATAATTTCTAAATCAATTTTATTTGTTTTACTTGTTAATACGCAAATTCATGAACTATTGAATTACAGAGCAATTGAACTATCAGTTAACTAAAATCTTATTTCAAAAAAAACATAGGACTTCTCATCACTCCCGCTATGCAGATGTCGCCACCAGGAAACAGTTAGTTCGAAGAGACATGAATAATTGAATTTTTTTGTGATTTAGAAGGATTATTATGATTAATGAATGTAACGTAATGTAAGTCTAAAATAAAAAAGACGACAAAAATAAGATCCAACAAAAAAATAACCTATGAGCTTTCTTTAGTAAACTAAAAAAATTCACCACTTTACTGAATACTCCTACTTATCACGATTTGTATCCGCTGTTAAAGTATGCGTTTAGAAGAAAAAAGAATTCTTCGGAATAATCGGGTTATTTATGGTACTTAGCGCCGGCATTCTTCCAGCTGCGTTCGCAGTTGCTAAAAGCTTATTGAGCATATGGAGCTCCTGAACTCGCATGAGGTTATTTTGAAGTCCAAGTTGAGCTTGCAATGGAAAAGGTAACATTTGCTGAGCGACTTGCCTCGATGTTTGTTGGCTCATCACGTGCGCAAGGTTAGGTAGGCTTTGAGCAGTATTGAGCGGCAAGAAAGCCTTTTGGGCTTGCTGCAATTGGAACTGCAGAAGTGGATTTGGAGTTGGCATCGTTGTTTGCAGATTTCTGAGGAGTGGCTGAAGGATCGCCTTTTGTAACTCAGGATTAATCACCGGGATGGCTGGCTCAGCGAAAACTTTTCCTGTCTCTTTGTTCTCAACAGGAAAAGTCTGTTGGGACAATGGAGCTTCTAGTTCTACCTTGCAGCGAATCTCTGTCGTGAGTTTTTCAGGTTTTAGCTCATTCTGCTTCTGGAGTTGGGTTTCTCTCTCTGCTTGGAGTATTTTAACCTTTTTCCTTAGAGTCATCGGCTCAAGATCACCATGACAAGGCTTTTCTAATTTGGATTTTTTCTTCGGACGGCGCTGAGGCTCAGAAGTTCCTTCTGAGTGAGTGCCTTCAGAAGCAGCAGTCGTTGAGGTAACTTCACTCTGTTCGTTTTCTTTTTTTGTAGTCACTCTTACGATGTCCTTCTTAGTCGTCCTTCCTTCTCTGCGGTATATTTGACAAATCGATTTCGCCGTCGAGTAGTTGATCCCTAGCTTCCTTGCAGCCTACCGCAAACACCCCATGAGCCAATTGGCATAAATAACTAATATTACCGGCTTGATCTTCTTGCCTTGCTCGATGACTAACTTTATCAGTTTAAGTCTCTTTTCATTCGAGACGGAATGATATCTCGAGCGGTGTTTGGACGCTGGTCCTTCAAACTCTGAATCGCTCTCAATCTCAAAGGAATCCCCGAATTTGAGTACAGCTTTCTTTCTTAAGCTGCGTTTGGACTGGGGCTGAGCGACAGTTTCAGAAGACACATTTTGTGCTACTTCCGCTTCGTTAGATTCGTTGGGACCAGTGACTAGCAATCACATAGTGATGAGTAAAGGGGTTGAGGTAGGTTAAACTTACCATTAGTGATGAGTTGCTCGGACATTGCTCAATAGAACGACTGTTTGATAGTTTTGTCTTTTGAAATAATATATATAGTTTATTAAAATGAATCGCAATTTATAGGAAAGGACCATTCTGACTGCCAACCGATTTTATTGAGTATCAAAGAAACTTTTGGTTCTCCAAAAGATCTAGAAATTTCAAGTCCGTTTCGAAAATATCAGTCTCCAATTTCAGTGATTATTAAGGCAGATTTAAAATTGAAATGCTTGCTGAGAAGTTAAATTATTTAATACACTCTTCTGGAATTTTTGGGATAAAAAATCCGTTGAGGGAAAATTTTCCAGTTGCTTTGATGCGACCCAAACGATTCGAAAAAAGATCTCGAATCTCAAATCCCTGCTCCGATTTAAATATTTTATCAAAACCAGTGCGAAGAAATTACCTACGGATATTGTCTACAGGTGAAGCAATACCCACAACTTTGCTTGATATAGAGCCCCACGTTAGAGTTTAACGCTGAGTTATTGAAGATTCGCTCTCAGACATCCTGCAGTGAGGGTCTGAAGGATTTTTGTGTGGTTTAGAGGGATTGGAAGTTTGTAGCTTCCGTGGAATTTTGTGTAAAAATACAAAAATAGTATGATCAAACACTCAACGCTTGTAAAATAAACTATATTTATACGCGATCTCAAAAACAAACGAAAATTAAATTAGAATTTAATATTGAGACAGAGGTTGTCTGTGTATACCCATCTCCGCAGCCAGTAAATTGGCTGGAATCGATTCTCCGACCTAGTGAGCCCTTGTGGGATTTCTTTCAGAATGAACGTAATTGTTCAAGTTAGCCCTGGCTTTTGTAGATTCCCGTGTACTGTGAGAAGTAGTGGGTTAACCCACTGCACCAATTATCCTCGAGCTCTAAATCACAATACTTCAGAGTTATTGGAATCAACGACTCGCATAGTCAGTTTTATTCTTCTCGATTTACCAGAGTCTTAAATTGTCTTTTTAGGCTCTGTTCTTTCTTAAGTTAACAATAGAAATGATAGGAAACTATAGTAGCCTTAGAATGTATTGAATCGAGAAGATAATTGCGATGCTTTCTAGCTATTCTTGATTATTGGGATGAAGCATTTATTCTAACTACACTCATGTAGATAATAACAAGATGGAGAAGATACATTTTTTAGTATCAGGTAAGGTATGAAAGTTCATCCTGTCCCACTACAACACAAAAAGAGGAAAAACGCGGCGAGACTGTTTCAAGAAGAATCACTTAATGGGATAGCTATTATTTCGATTTGTTACATGCAAGAGCTTGGAACTTCCTGTGTCCTGAAAGAATTTTTTTTGAAATAGCGAATATTATTTAATCCTTATATCAATTTTAAATCGTGAATGTACCTTCAATTATTTTTCGTTGTTAATATTCGAGGAGCACAACTTGGAACCTTAAAATATAGAAAGCAATAGAAATTCTATGGACCAAAGAGGGAATCGTCTTTAATTTGCATGAGTTCTATCGTGTTTGCAGTTATTAGACTGAACATGTAGTTTAATGCTGTTTGCCCCAAATTGAAGAACATCCTTTAGATGTTGATTCCTTACGTCATTCCTGGAGGACATATTGAGGTTCTCATCCAAAAATCAACAATTCACTCTGAATTTATGAGAGGAGCTTAACTATTCGCGAGTTTCTGCTCGATAACTTGAGAACAGTTTAACCTTTAACACATGAATTTTGAAGAATGAGAGTTTCGATTTTATTTTATTTTTTTTTCTTAAGTCAGTGCCTTACTTCTATGAAGTATATACTGGCTGCTCTGCTCAGTCTCAATATAAAGGTATACGAATTTTATGCGACAATCAACATAAATCGTTTCGATTTACTAAATAAATTAATGACATCCTTATGATGTGTGGAAATTATTTTGAACTAACAAATGTCGAAAATCGTTCGAACATGATTTTAGGATGCGATTCTCGCGGTGAATAAGCTTGGTAATATCCTCTTCCACTTGACGACATCTGCCATCACAAATTTTCAATGAGGGCCTCTACGATAGTATCCCCTTGAGAGTAGCATTCCAGGGTTCATGGATCAGAGCTGCATTGTAATAATACTACAACATATTTAATGTGCAGTTAACCAACTCTTCAAAATATTATTATATTACAAGTTTGGAACGAAAATCCTTATAAAGAGAACACTTTGCGCGAATTCCAGCGACGTTGGTATTAACTGATAGGACAGATGACTTAACAAATAGTCATTTTCCTCCGATTTATATTGGTAGCCATTTTGTTCCTTTTTCCAGATTTGAGTGCAACTCGCACGTTTGCTATATACTTAATGCCTGACTCTCCAAGGACTTAATTTCAAACACTCAAATTTCTTGATGCCACAACCTATCTTTGTTTACATTCCTCTTATTTCTTTCGAGCAGTTTCGAGCTTTAGGAACTTTTCATATTTTGTCTAAATTTTAAAGATATGATTTATTGGAAATATCTTCAAATATTTTTTTCTTCTCAAGTTATATTTCACTCCACACCCAAATATGAATAGTTTTCGCGAGAGTCAGCAATCGGGGGGTCTACCAAGCACTGAACCAGACAAAGGCGTCCAGAATGATTCCCCTTACAGAACAGTGAACCCAAATGTCGCGTCATATATCACGTAAATTGCCTTTATATAATACCTTAATCATCATCACCATCTTGTCCTTGCAATGACAGAATTTTACAAAAAGGAGGTGCCGAAACCAATGACCCTCGAAAAATCCAAGCACTTCTTATCCAAGAGATCGAGCGATTAATTACTGAGAACGGGAAATTGAGAAAGGGAATTGATATTACTCGCTCAGCGTCACCAGGGCGTGAGAAAGAGCTTGAAGCAAGGGTCAAGGTGCTGAATCTCGAAAACGAAAAGATCCAAAATCAATTGAAAAACAGCCAATTGCGAAGGTCGTCGCTAGAAGCTGAATCCCGCACGGAGTTCCTTATCGCAGAGAACGAGAGACTTAATCAGCTGCTGACTAGTTGCGTAACAGATAATAACATGCTTCGCCAACGTATTAACGAGCTTGAACGTCAAAGTGGAGATTCGATTGAGTATTCAATTAAACTGAATCTTCTTCAAACCGAGATAGAAAAACTGGATGCGATGTTGGTTGCAACAACAAAGGAAAACGAGCATCTCAAGGCTACTACAGCTGATTCTGAAACCTCTAAATACCAATTGAAAGAGCTACAGAGCAGAGTCGAGTTTTTAGTCCAAGAAAACACGCAATTGAGGACCAAAAGCTCAGAATTAAGCAATGAACTTAACAAAACAAGCGCTTATGCAGCTGAAATCGACCGGCTTCATTTCACAATTGAACACTTGAAAAAGCAACTCGATGATAGCAGAGAGCAGTATAATACTCAGCTCAGAGAGAGCGAGTCATTGCGTGCGAAATTACTCCAATCAGAGCAATCGGGAGCTCATATCACTGAGCTTAATAACAAAATCCATGTTTTAATTCAAGAGAACAAAAGACTGAATGAATTGGTCCTGAATGCTCAGCAAGAAAGGGATGGTATGCACTCTGAGAATCTGCGACTCCAACAATCTTTGCAAGAGAAAACCGCGCTTGAGGGAAAAATTGGAATAATGGTAGCTGAGAACGAACGGTTCCAGGAATGGATCGCGCAGTTAACACAGGAGCTGGAAGAAGTGAGAAAGGCGAGTGCCAAAGCCACAGAGATGGAGAATGCTGTGAATTATTATAAATCAGAGAGCGAAAGACTGCAGAAAATGCTGCAAGACCGTGCGTCGGAGACCGATCAGCTTCGAGCGAGGTTGACCGAGATTCAAGGAAACGATTATGAAGGAAAGATCACTCTACTTGCGTTAGAAAATCAGCGACTCAATGCGCTACTAGCAGAGCAATCCGAGCAGATCACGTCGTATCGCCAACAAATAAGTCAGTTGGAAGTAAAGGCGAGTCAAACACCATCGCTTGAGAGCAGGATTGAGCAGCTTGTAAACGACAATCAGAGGCTAACAAAAGTGTTAGCTGACCAAGCTAACGAAGGAGATGCGTTGAGAGCGAGATTAGCCTCAGTAAGCGACCTTGAAACTCAAGTTAGTTATCATAAAAAGGAGATTGAAAGATTAAACCACGCTCTTAGCGAAAAAATTCAAGAGAGTGAGCAACTCAGACATAAGCTCTTTGTCTCCGAGGCGAGTGAGCAAAGAATCCCTCAATTGGAAGCGACTAACAAGTTTTTGCAGACAGAGCTTGAGAAATACCGCAGCGAACTCGACCAGCTGCGAGTTAAGCTGAACGAGTGTCAAAAAGGCGCGTTCTATGCTGAGGAGCTGGAGAAACAAAGTCAAATTATTATCGCAGAGAATGAAAGACTCAACAAGAGTCTCGTGTTCCGAACCCAAGAGCTTGAAAGCATGCGCTTGGAGATCGCGCAGATTGAAGACTATCAATCAAAGATTACGCTATTAGCAACAGAAAACGAGAGATTGAACCAATATATCCTTGAGCGAGGAAAAGACATAGACGCTCTGAAGGCGAAGCTTTTGGAAAGTCAGGCCAAGGCCTCAAGAATCGCTGAATACGAAAACCATATCAAGTTACTCGATGGAGAAAGGGAACATTTGAATAGGCAGCTTGCAGAGAAGCAGGCTGATATTGAGAAGCTTGCGATGAGAGTATACGAAGCTGAAGGCAGGTTAGAACAAGTCGAAGAGTTAGAAAACAAAATTGTACTCTTAGCGACAGAGAATAACCGCCTAAATTCTCTTTTACAGCATAATTCTCAGGAGTTACAGAACGCATTGAGGAAAATCACTTTGCTTGAAGGAAAAGAAAGAGAATTGAGCGAAATACAGAGTAAGATGCAAGCTTCTCAAAAGGAAAATGAGCGGTTGATATCGCTGCTCAATGAGAAAAACCAAGAATTGGAGGCGTTAAAAATCAAAGTATATCAAGTAGATGCGCTGCAGTACCAGATTCAAGACTTGCATGATAAACTCAACCAAGTGATTCTAGAAAATGAGAATCTGAACCAGCTGTTGTCGCAAAAACATGAGGAAGCGACCCAGCTCTCGGTCAAGGCTTTATCTATTAACGAGTTGAACAGTCGCATTAGCCAGCTTTCTCAAGAAAGAGATAGATTGCTCAAGGAAGCTGAGGGGTATCGTGCAAAGATCTCAGAATTAACTGCTTTGGCTGAGAAAACCCTGATTATCGTAACTTGATTTGTGAATTTGTTTGGTTTTATTAACTTTCCTTTTTGTAAATACAGGAGAGGCAGCTTAACGATGCGGTGCAACATCACGCTTTAGAAAAGAAGAATTATGAGTCACTGATCAACGAGCATAGAGAGCAGATCCACGATCTAGAGCAAAAGATTTTATTGATTATCAAAGAGAACGAGAAGCTGACGGCAGCGGCGAATGAGCGCATTAATGAAGGAGAATCTATCAAATTAAGGCTATCTATGGTTGAGAGAGAAAAATCTGAAGAAATTGAGAGATTAAATAGAATTCTCCACCAGAAAAGCGAAGAGTTGGACAAATTGACGAGAAAGTACCAAAATTCTGAAAACGCGAGACTGAGAGAGCTCCAAGAGCTCCGAGACCAATTCGAAAGCTATAAGAAGATGAATATTGTAAGAATCTTTCAAAGATCGGCCTAATTCTCTTTAACAATCACAAGGAGTCAAGCCAGTTTAACATAAAGTTCGATGCTGAAAGAACGGTCTATGAAACCCAGATTATTCAGCTCTCTCAGCGTATTAATGACCATGAAGCTCAGATCAACATTCTTCTTTTTGAAAACGATCGTCTCAATAAACTTCTCGTTGAGAAAGTGAAAGAACTCGATGGACTCAGAGCGGCGCACACGGCGCTCGAGGAGAAATATCGAACAGAAACGAGTGATCTCAGAGGACAGCTTGAATATTTTAAAACCTCTAGCTTCGTAAGACATGAAAGCAAGGGATTTTGTAATATGAAATAATATTAGGATATCAAAGAATTAGCGATCAAATATGGTTCAGAAAAGGCGGCGGATCAAACTCAAATCAAGCAGTTAAGACAAATAAACGACAATTATAAGGAGGAAGTGGCTAAGCTCTACGACCTGATTAGTCAAAGGAAACTTGAATACGAGTCTCTTCTTAGAGAGGTAGGATTATTAGTGATTGTCTGCAATTAAATCTCTCATAAAAAGCACGATGCTTTGAAGAAAGAGCACCATGAAGCAACGCATAGGCCGAAAGGTGAAGCGGTGGATGAGGCTGCTTACACAGAGAAACTGACAATGCTTCAGAACGAAATCAAAGAACTGTAATGAAATAAATCATAATAGGATGAACTTATCAAGCAATTCGTCGTAATATTAGGCAGCAGTCGAAGGAAGAATATCGACAGTTGGCAGAGCGCAACAGCCTGGAGCTAACGAAGAAAAACAAAGAATTAGTCGAGAGACTTCAAGAACTTGATGTCATTAGAATTAAGTATGAAGAAGCGCTTCAGAACTACCAGACTCTCAACACTAGGGTAAGAAATATGGTTCATTACTCGTAATTAATTACGACTTCTTCAATTAGCTGCTTGATAAATTGATGAATGAAGGATCTGAAAGACTGAGCGCATCCTCAAGATATTCAAATTCTCCTCCATTGAACAAATAAACGAGTTTCAAGAGAAAATTTTGAAAGATCCTAAAGCTCGGTTTTCTACTTCTCCAATTATCATCTTCACAAAACTCTATTTATTATGGGTGATTTCATAACTCCTCAGAATTACATCACAAAACAACATTTTGAAAAATTTATTCTTATAACAAACGCGTCCACTTGAATTCTAATATCTTCCACAATAACCTAAGCCTCCAGTTTCATTAACTACTGTTGTTCTATTTATATAAGAAGTGAGAAACGCTCTCTTGATCACCCATTAAGTTGACCACAATAGAATACCACCAGAC
>ENA-UOUE01000212-UOUE01000212.1-compost-metagenome-genome-assembly--contig:-NODE-212-length-49289-cov-11.146875_pt1 | contig 49289 bp, 36 predicted proteins | sample MGYA00238146_ERZ747223 | MGnify/ENA primary metagenome ERZ747223 (study PRJEB28781, sample SAMN06268865) | compost metagenome | isolation source: single cell | place: USA: California, Emeryville, Joint...
TAATAATAAATTCGAAGTTAGACCTTCCTATAACGCGCAGATGAAAATGTTTTTAATAATTCAATTTTTAATATTTAGAAAAAAATTTAATTGAGCAGACTTTCCAAATAACAAGCCTCATATTGCCAAGGCATATCTATATGTAGCAGATGAAAAACGAAATGGCCACCAATTTAATTGATGCGAGGTAATTTTCAAGGTAATGGAGTCCAAAAAAGTGGGAGATAAAGAAAATAAAATTCATCTAGATTCTCTGTGAGTTAGTTAGATTTTCACTCTTCGTTTGAATTAGTTACAGACTAGCCATTATCCCGTGATATTTACCAAATTTAAATTCAAGTATCTCTGAGTTCTTTACCCGCCTTAGTGAATAGAGAGTTTAAATGAGACACTTAAGTTGTTGGTGTATCCCTTCTTCACTAGTAAGTAGATTATTTCTTATAAGTTTTTCCTATTGAGTTCTATAGTGCAGGTCAACATCTTAATTGACTCTTATGAAAGTCTGCTCACTTCTCATTTGATAAGGATACGCAACCTCCTGACTAAATAGGCCTGAATTTACCTTCTCGAATTTGAAAGACCAAGCAATAAAATAAGCAAAAGACAAAGGACGCGTTTCTTTGAACTTCTGATTCTAAGAAAAATAATCATCCCTCCTAAGTCATCCCATCCTCCAACAAGAAAACGAACCCAGAAATATACCAATGTGATAATAAAGATCTGCCAAAGTCTTTCTAAGCATACTCAGTTTACTCTTACCATACTCGGTACCATATGACATACAATTACCGATATGTAGTTGATGAATTCTAAATGGCCCCCGAATTTTTCATCATGTTGAATTAAGGTAATCTTCAAAGTTCTATTAAATTATTTCATAAGGCTCGCTAATAGATAATGCCCATAATATCGCTAAAATTCTTTATTATCGCAGATCACCCAGGAGTAACTGAAGTCAGGATCTGCAGCTTCAGACCAAGGCCTGCTCCAACATAGGCAAGAAGAAATAAGTCGTTAAGCTCTCAAATTTTAATTTTATGATCCTCTTTTCCCTCAGAAAAAGACAGCAGTTCCAAACGAATTTGAAGATAGTTCTTACCTCCAACAACAGGTATTGCAAAGACTTCGAGCTTATAAACCCCGCTGGGTGCTTCTCAGCTTCTCTCTCACGATTATATCGTTTCTCACCCATCTCCCTTCTTTTATCAATGGATCATTGAGAGATTCTAAGCTGTGATGAATGGTATTTGGGTAGTCCAAGGCGCGTTTTCTGAGTTAGTTGAGTATTTGTTTTCATAATATTTGATATGATTCCTTTAATCGTTGCTTTAATTAGATAATAAGTCCATCAAGCATATAGCATAGCTTCGTTTCTATGAAAAATGTTAATAATGGACCGAGAACCTTGGAATGAAGCAGAGAAGCCTTGAGCTTCGATTTCGGAAATTATTAATTCGAAGCATTTAATTTTATAAGAACCTGCTTTGAAGTAGCTGAGGTGTGGTAGTATTGGGCACTTGTTTCCTATAGAATTTAACTTAACTCTCTTGAAATAACTTCAACTAGCAACTCCGCTTGCTTCGAAATCTGTGGGGGCAATACTCTCATCCATAGCGCAGGAAAACCTTCCCATTTATTCTTCGCTGCGTTTGGTAATTACCTTAGAGTTCATTTGAGATATGTTCTCATTGTTTTTCTCATATTGCGGTATGCGCGGATTTCTAAGGGAAGCTAGCTTAGAACGTTAGAGGTAAGTTTGAGACGCAAAAAGTGGGACGCTATGAGATGAGAGGATGAGAGCAGACATTTCTGAAGAGTAAGTTGGCATTATTTGTAGTATGTGATTCAATTACCTCTACATAATTCAAATATCTCTGAATCGGGCATAATCAAATTCAAGTAGTCATAGGCTGCTTATCTGCTAGTTAGTCGCTAGCAATAATGCAATAATTCCCAATTTTCTCCTGGAATATTCTTCGATTAGTCAAAAAAGAGCAAAATTCATAATTACCTCTTAAGAAAAAGAAAGCCAGAAGTATAGCTTAGGGTATACAATAGCTGCTTTGAAGTTTGTTAGTTCGATGAATTTTATGACGGATCAAATTCAGATATTGTGAATCTAAATTCATATAAGGCAGCATCATCGTTAGATACTGTGCTTCTTTTAATCGTCTGTGTGAAAAATAGAACTGATAAGCCTATGATTCATAAAGATTATAAGAATCGTAGTAGGCGAGAAAACCAATATGTTTTCATTTAAATTATGATTCTTCTTTGAAATGATATATGTGGGCATCGAATTCAATAGAAATCTCTTATAAATTCCTGTTGCTGGACTTAGCCGAGTGCTAGGCGTGCACTACTTGCTGCTATTTTGTACGTAAGTCATGAAGACTGGTGCGAGAGACCGCTAAAAAGTTTCTTTATTATGAAATACATAATGAAGAGTCAGTCACTGAGGGTGTGACAAAGACCTGCCGGTTGAGGGAGAAAAGTACTTACTAAGGGTCTCAGGTCATTTCCTTTTACATTATTCACAAATGAAACCAGAAATTGGTTTGATTTTTCCTCCAACGTTTGGAAAGAAGCATTTCGAAAAAGTATGGCTTTACATTTCCCCCTCTCCTCTGGAGGCTGTGCATTAAGATAAAATACTCATAGTTATCTCGTTGAAATGATTTTAAGAACTTAACTTTGTTTAGTTTGAATAATTCAAAATGCAGATAATGCTGCTGAGTCTCAACAAAACATCATCTCTTTCAAATTCTTTGGAGAGCATTTTTTGAATTAGAGCAATAAAGCTTCTTTCAGAACAATCCTATTATTCAAATCGCGGATAGCAAAACTGGTTCGCTAATTTCGGATCAAATTTAGAAGCAGGGGTCTTTTTTTGTTGTTATGCTGTCAACTTTATAATAAACTACTTGAGAGAAAAAAAGAATGGAATCAAAAACAAAGATAGTAATTATTGCTGACACAGGGACTACCCAACTTTCTTCGTAGTGATCCGCTTGTTGGACAGCATTACCAATCGTGGTTTTGAAGAAATCAAGATGCGAAGGAGGACCTTTAAATCTTTGGGATCAAATCAATGGATTCTGGCAATATTGGATGAAAAAGATATCAGATTCTCAAGCACTCATTGAAGAAGCGACAGTGTATACAAAACTTTTCGTTTCCTTTTCAATAATCCATAGTTCTTCCTCGAACAACTCTGAAAGATCCCATTCTGGCCCCCTTTGAAAGAAAAACATTTTCGCGCATTATCAGTTAGACAGAGCCATTGCCACTCAAAAAGAACAAAAAGTTACCTGTAAAGAAATCTTTTAAGGTTATTAGATTGTGCGGTCTGTTATTTGATAAAGGTCAACGTTAACCCTATAGAACATTAAGCTTGCTTATGACTAATTGGTTTTTTGCTTTTTTTTGTTTAGCTATTGAGCAGAAATAAGACAAGCAATCTACCTTCTCGGCATATAGATTTTCATTTAGTGTAAGAACATATGGCCCGTCCCTAGTCAATAAGAGAGGAATTTCAAATGGGTCTGCAAATTTATAGTATAAATTTTCTTGTTATATATAGTGCATTAATCAAATATGCTTTCCTGTCTCAATTTCAAAATAATTACCCAGCCAATAAAATCTTGTTATTGTTTATTATTTGTGACTATTGACTATTATTGCATCCTCCATGAACGGATAACCAACAAAAGCTTATAAATCAATGATCAACAAGCAAAAATAGATCTCATCCAAACTTGTTTCTCATTCGTGAGAAAATTTTAGTTACTATGTGCTTTGATGTGAAATTAATATGCTTATCTAGATTTATTCGGCGATGTAGAACTAAAGAACTGCTATTAGCAATCTAGATGAAAAAGGCAGACATCTTTCTATCCATTAGCCCCGTGCAACAATTAAATTTCATATTTTTCTTCGTTTTTAATCGCTCACGAGCTGGCTAAGGAGTTATGAGTGATAAATGCGAGTACCTAATACATTCAGTCTGATTTAATGAACTAATACAGATGATAGTATATTATTAGATTAGAGATCGAATCATTTAATTAAATATAGTAAATTGTTTTTCTAATTGTGGATTTTTATTATTTGAATTCAATACCTGTATTACTGAACTCTGCTGTAGCAGAATTAACAAACACAATACTCTATTTCTTATTTTAATCCGATACTCTGTTATCAATTTTTCTGATGTGCTTGAATTATCCAAAACCATTTCAAATGTAAATTAGGTTTCAAAACATACCGCAAGACCTATATTTGTGTAAATATATAGTTCAAAAATCTCTTTTTCAATCATTCTCTGACATCTGGAGTTCATTGCACCTTGGCTCTATCGCTTTATGCTAGATAGGACATTCATTTCTTATTATTAGCGTAAGCGGTGAGCCATGAAATGCAGAAATCCATGGAATTGCTGTAAAGAACTCAAAAACGCCAAACATTATTGTCAGATTGAAGTCACTTGCGAATTATCATCGTGTATCCTTTCAACCGAACCAAGCATGTAATGATCAGGCTTTACTTTAGCAGAGGTTGACTGGAAAATGATGGTTTGGTCGCAGTGACTGATTGAGACATTTGAACTTTTCAGAACTGATGTGATTTTTATTTTGGAAATCAAATCAATTATTAATTTTTGCATACACTCGAATTAATTGTACTAATTTGCAAATAACAATGAAAAGATATTGTAGTTACTCCCATTTCTCAGCAGAAAGAGAAAGTTCTTTCCTGCTTTGCTTGCGAAGCAGTCTGAAGCCTCTAAGAGAACATCTGCCCATAAAACATACTCAATTTGACAAAAGAAGTAAAGTCCTAAGCAGTCTACTTTTGGAATAGTTGCTCATTGTAATATAGATATATATATTCGAGCCGGAGTAGTTTGATTTAGTTCAGAATGCTGTAGTATATTACTTCGAAGGAACTAATTTGCAATTATTACTAGTATATTAAAGACAATAAATCCAAATTCTAAGGATGTCAATAAAAGAAAAAGGTAATTTGAGGAATATAGTCCTAATACTATGAATAAGTAAAAATGACAATGGATACTGATCGGGTGTGGCTGCCTATATCACTATTTAGCACTCAACTAGAGGTCACCAGAATGCACCTGAAAATTCTGGAACTGCTTCACTCTCAAAAGATTTTCCGAACTAATTTCAATCTATAGTGGATATTCAAGCCTTTGATGAGAAGACACCTCGTTACTAGGTTCTGGATTTGATTTAATCAACTTTAGGCCGAAATGTTATTATGGTTAATCAATAAATAGAAACAATAGGTCTTAACTCTGTCTTTCTCTCGCTCTCTCTATAAATCATGCAACTTATTCAAGAATGTCAAAGAATAGCATTAATATTTAAACACACACAGGCTTATAGCTTTAAAATTTTTTACTGCTGTATCAGTCTAATTCGTTAGTGCAGCTTTTTCAATCCTACAGCTCTGGCCGCTCACCGTATCCTTCAGCATTGCACTCATTTGGGCACGCAGCGCCTTCGTATACAGATTCTACTTGATCATCAGAGCAAGCAATGCATCGACTTGTCGAAGTACTTTCACACATACCATTTTTGTAGCACACACAAGATTTTTGAGTGGACTTCAAACAATATTGATTTCTATCACTTGGCGTGCATTTATAAGCACTTTCATAATTACACCCGTTGCGTCCCTGATTAGAAGCCCCACACTGACAAGTCGGGCTTGGCCTGCACTGCAAATACTCATACACGCAGTCGCCCTGGAATATGGCTAGTACCGAGCTATTTTTGCAATCACGACAGTTATTTGCCTTTTGCGACTCGCAAACTCCATCCACAGTGCAAACACAAGCGTCGTATCTTGAAGGAGGACAATAAACATTCTCATTCGCTAAATATGGTTTGCACAGACCTGGATACTTGTCAGGGCAATCGTGACCCTCGAGAACCGCGAATACATCAGGGTCTTTACAATCAGCGCATCTGTTCACATCTCCGATTGCGCATGTTCCATTGTTGAAACAAACGCAGCCACGATGGGAAGAACTTGAACAGTCGTTGTTAATGCATCTATCGGTATCATGGCATATCGCTTGAATGTATTTGTCATGTTCCTTCACTGAAGGTAGCAAATTGTCATTTGGTGTAGAGCGGATATTGAAGCCTGAAGCAGAGATAAAGACCCCTATCAAAAGGAGGAATATTCCAAGGACCTTGCGTTTGCTGCGCCGCTGAAATGCTGCCATTGAAGAGGTAAATATGTGATGATAAGAAGAGGAGTCTTTTGATTTTTTTATTATTGTTCTAAATGAACTATATTATCGGCTAGTCTGCTTCTGATTCTGTTTTATTTACTGATGAAATGTTAAAGCATTGATATAAACTACAGAAGCTTTGGTCTATTCAAATATGCATTCGAGGAGAGGAAATTAAAGAATCAGCCAGCATCTAGACCGAATCTTCATAGAATTATGTGTATTAAGCCATAACATTTCCCCGGATCGGACTCAATTTTGTCATGGAAATTTTGTAAAATTTAACAAATAATTCGAACCACGCAGAATTTAATTTACTCTTATGCTCTAGGTTGAGAGTGTAGTCTCTGCTAGCCATTGGCCTGTTTACCATATAATTTATTAGTGCACCAAATTCATATTCTTGAGTAAAATTCGCTCTTTACAGACTTTCAATAAAGCAGCAGGAGCTTGCATCACTTTCACCACCGAAGAATTGCCTTGGAGAATCCGCTTCCAGATTTATTGTCAAAACCGCCTTCTCAGTACCAATGTCAAATACTTTGGCTGTAGAATCCATTGAAGCTGTACCGAAGTAGTTCCCATTAGGACTCCATTGTACTGATCGTATAAACTCTAATCAACTCTTAATCCACAGCATTCAGAAAATTTTCTCACTCGAATGTATATTGCTCAAACACTTAGCTACACCTCTCTGACGAATATCGAAGAATTTCACACCCTTGTCACCTGAAGACGCTATCAAATTCCCCTCTCGATGCCATTCTATCCATGTAGTAACTATGGGCAGTGTTAGCTTCTTCCTAACAAGAAAAGTACTACACATCATATCCAAAATTGCAGGTTCTTTAAGATAAGTCACTCCTTTTTCAGCATCTATCAAGTTTAATTTGACCAGATCGAATTTCACTGCGATTAGCGAGCCTGAAGGATTCCAGCGACATCTGTTATACCATCCTCCACAACTTAGAAAATTTGAAGAGAGATATTAAATAATACGTGACTCCTGTTCTTTCTTCAGAGGAATTGCAAATGACGTTTTTTCTGAATAGAGATCGCTGATTAAACAAAGCGAATTGTTGTCAATTGAGGCAATTTTTGCCTCCTTCTCCTCAATATCGAGGCTTGTAATCATCTCTTAAATATCCGTAAGAGAAAGTCTTAGACGTTTAAGCACCTTTGTGGTCTTTTTTCCATTTAGCTCGTTTCACAAACTGCAAATTTCTGCAATCGAACACGTGAAAAGCTGTTTTCAGAGTATTTGATAGAAAAATCGCCAAGTCCCTTTGTTTGCCATACCGTACGCTCTCTATTTCTAATATAATTGCCAAAAATCAGTTGTTGAAGAATTTTATAATAGTAACGGCCGCTCAAATACTGGGAGCTGCAAATTTTCTTCGCCGAGGAATCATCGATCAACTCGTAATAAGATTGATTTCTGTCTGAAGATTTTGTATGACAGAGCAACTTGGTAAACGGGATATGGGTCAAGCTTGATTGGATAGCTAAACATAGAATTAGGCGTGAGGGAAGAAATTGGCTGACGGGTTGTAAACTTTGATGGAAACTTGCCTATCACACACTCTTTCACGTTGCTCATGGAGTATATTTTAATGAAATTAGTTGAACTTGCGGCAAATTTGAGAGATGGAACACTGATAGCTTCGGAAGAACTCTATTCCCTATATAATATATCCGAATTTACTATTGGTAATGCCGGTAGGACTGCTCTCAACCATCTTGTCAGCAAAATTTTAAAAATTAATGTAAATTATAACAAATCTTTGTTACTCTGCCGAGCTTCTTTAACGAAATCAAAAAGAAATATGCATCTAAGCGCGGGAATATGATCCGCAATAGTTGAAAGACAGATCTCATTTCTTTTCGTAATTTTAGAAGGTTCAACCTATTTACAACCACTAACAGTTGTTGGAAACACCTTTACAAACATACACTTTGCTCAAGTCAAAATTTGCTCACTCTAAATTGCTTATTTTGATACAGGTTTCACTTCCACTTTATCAGCAACTACTTCTTTCTTCTCTTCAGGTTTCGCAGCCGGTGGCTTTACTAATCCTATACTGAGGCCCTTAAACGATGACTCTCGTTTGAGGTAGTGATCTCTTTTCTGAATAATAAAAATCTCTTGCAACATGATTCCCAATGTCATAAACCCAACGTATTTCTTTGCTTTGGAAAAGGATTGCGCAAAGGGCTGGCCTCTTACAATATCTAAAGGGCATTATTAGTTGAATTTGAAGAGATAAATGATAGTTTGCTTTCGTAGATATGATAGAAAATGAACGTCGTGACTCCTGCTAGAGTATTCGAGATCCAAAACTGCTCTTTATTGAGATTTCTCACCACAATCCCGTTGAACATCTCGTTTGAGGCTGATAACAAACTTATACGATGGATTCTGCGCGAGTGTTTACTTGAATGAATAAGAGCAAGAAGTGTCGCTCCAGCTACCGTCTTCCCCACGACGGGAAGTCGGTTTGCTTCTTTATGTATTGCTATTAAATCATCATTTAGCTAAATGTGAGACACAGAAAGTAACTCACCCCATCCAAGCGCATAAAATCCACTGAAAATCCCTACCGTCAGTCATTACAAGCGCATTAACAATCGCGTTTACCTACGTTGGCTGTGGTGAATAGGATTCTCATTGGCGAAGAGTATCGGCTAAAAAAATACCCTGCAGGGTAGTCATAATACGGCCTGTAGCGATACTGGATCTTTGCATCTGCATTTTGAAAACGAAATTCATTGGAAGGATGAATGAAGAGTATAGCTACCCGTCCATTTCGTTGCAAATGAATCTATTGTAACATCTGAGGAGCGTTTGGTCATTGCCGGATCTTTCGGATTTTGCGAATGAAGGAAACTTTAATCAGATTTATTTTATTTGAAAATAGCCAAGTTTTAATCTCTTGAGGACCTCACCTCTGAATAAGAGCTATGGAATGATCGCTTTGAGAAGATTGCAAGACCTATTTCCAATCCAATGTACTAATACAGTCAGTGTCTCAATATGGGTAGAAATTAAGAGAAAGCGTAGTTTGTGAAAGAAAAAAATTGCTATTGCTTGGTTCAAATCCCATTGAGTTACAGCTTTTGTTTCAAAAATTTATTGAGAAATAAATTGAAATTCCTACATTTTTCAAAATGAGATGGAGTTTCTTCAAGAGGAAGGTTCCTGCAGCACACAGCGAGAGAGATTATGACAACGACATCATTTCTTCGAGAGACGACGTGCTGACTTCTATCTACAGCGATCCGAGAATGGATCCAATCAAATTTCAAAGAAAACCAACGAAAAGAACGCCTTTGGCACTGGCTATGATAAAGAGGAACAGTTTAATGAAATCATTTGCTCGCCAACAATCGGTTTCAACACACACTGATGAAGAAGACGACAGAGAACCTGACAAAGCAAACTTTAACGTTCATAATAAACGCGTACTCTACTGCAAGGAAAGTCTCAGCCTTTTTACAGAGAATCATAGAATCCGCAAGGCCTGCGTCTGGTTTACTGAATGGAAATATACAGAATATATAGTCGTTACAGTTATCATTATAAACTCAGTGCTTTTGGGACTGGTAGACTATCGCGATGGGGCAGAGAGCAGCATCAATAGCTTAATGAAGGTCTTGAATCCTATCTTCATCAGTCTGTATGCAGTTGAAGTATTGATGAAAATAATAGCAATGGGGCTCTGCCAAGAAGAAGGCACATATCTCCGTAATCTGCAGAATTTAATCGATGTTTTTGTTGTGATTTCCGGGTTTTTTATCGGATACAAGCCATTGGAGTATTTCTCGATCCTTAGGTTGCCCAGAGTGTTTCTCATCTTCAAAGATTTCAATTTTTTTCGCGCAGCAGTCCTTATGTTCTCCACGATTTCAAAGTCCATGTGGCAATTTTTGGTCGTTATCGTCTTAATGGTCTACGTATTTGGTCTATTTGCAATCTTAGGCCTCAATACATACACCAACATCCTCAGTCAAAGGTGCAGGACAACCAGCGCCCCTGTAGGCGACGTTTGGCCTATAGATAACAGCATAATGCGGGTTTGTGGTGGATTTTTCCAGTGTCCTGAGGGCTCATATTGTGGATCTGCTTACGAATTTCAAGACCAGCTCACTGGCAGCATTGATCAAGAGCTGTTTTATCCTGAGTTTGAATGGGGCCTGATGAACTTTGATAATATATTGAATTCGATGGCGAATATATTCGTGCTAATGTCGAGTGTCGGCTGGTCAAATATTTTCGATATGGTCGCAGACGCCACTGACAAAATCACGGCACTGTTATTTTTCGTCATGACTATGCTGATTATCCTCGCGATTACGATAAACTTGGTCGTTGCGATTATCGTCGACCAGATCTCTCGGCACAAACCTAAAGACTTTACGAAATCCATGAGTCGAACTTTTTCTGTGAAGAGTCTAACGTCAACAATGGTGGTCCCGGGTAGTAGTTCGGGTTTTATTAGCTTCAGGGAGATCGTGCATTACATTCAAAAACGCTATAAACATTCAAAAACCGTAAGTTTCAAGAAAAGCTGTTTTAACTCACCCTTAACGATAGATTCCGGTTTCAGACTACTATAACAACCCTATCGTTCGCTACCTCTACCGCTTTATTTTCCATAAGCTGACTCAAGACATCAATATCGCGCTTATCGTTGTGAATACTGTAGTGCTCTGTTTGAATAGATATCCAGCAGAATCCGACGGTGAATTGCATGCGTTTGGTAACTTATTCAGGAAATTAAGCGACTAATCCAGCAAAAGTTATCGTAAATCATGTGCTATGTTATATCCATCTGGCAGAGATGACAACGAAGCTTTTTGCGATTGGAATATTTCAATTTGCGAGCAAAAGAGTGAACGTTTTCGAGGCCGTCATCGCTATAGTTTCAATAGTAGCATAAAAGGAGGTGAATTTCAACTGACTTATATTTTCTTGCTAGATTGAGATGAATGCGCGCCAAAGTTTTAGTGCAGTCAGCGCTTTTAGGATGTTCCGTATCCTGCAGCTACTACGCCCAGCGAAGACAAAGCATAAGAAAACGAATGAAAAAATCCAACATGCAGAAAAATTCCGACTGTTAGTAGACGCCGTTTTTGAAGGATATTCTTGCATGATAGATTATTTACTTATATTGGTAACAGTGGGCTTTTAACACAGGCTTTAACTCGAATTTCAGGGCGTTTTTCTCTACATTTTCGCAATCATTGGAATGAAATTCTTCGCTGGAAAGCTCACGTTCAATGCTCAAGGCCATTATGATGTCAACGGGTAAGCTTACTTACACACGTCTCAGGACTTGAAAATCTCTTTTTACGCTTAGCACGTCGCCTCCGCAAAATTTTGATACTTTAAGAGATGCTTTTAGCACCACTTTTTCATTGCTTTTTGGACAAAACTGGCTAAATGTAACCCTACCGCTTTTCTTGAATTTTTCTGATATCTGATGACTTTTTAGGTATTTTATTCATGCCAGAAGAGCCAAGGTTGGGGCACTTTCTTCTATTTTGTCATTGTGATATGGGTCGGGAGAATTTTGTTCATCCAGCTCTACATTGCTATCATTATCAACATTTTCGAGGACGCACGTAGCAAACTCCATGAGAATAGACCTAGTACGATGACAACCATGAAAACGCAATTTTCTGAGTATCAGAAGAAAGACACTGAGGCTGGTTTGCAAGATGGTAATCCTTTTTATGAAAAAATATCAGTAGTCAATTGGTTTTTGCCTTAGAAGAGGCCAAGTTCCCTGAGACAGGTCGACCGCTGTTTAAAGCCGAGACTGGCAGGACGAATGCAACAACTCTTACACGAGAAGAGACGATGGGCTATGGAGGTGGCGCTTTCCGAAGAGTATCGACATTTAAGAGAAGAGCGCCTGGCATTGCTCCTCGAGGACCTATCGATATTTCTGTTTCGAAATTCATGGAGCATCAACCGGATCACCAGCCACCGAGACACACAGAGCATCAGTTTATCGGATCTAACAAGACATATCCTGAGGAACTCCTCAAAAGTTTTCACGGTCGGGCGAGTTTGTCGGGCTATACGGTTTCAAACCTCACCCCACAAAGCAGATGGGCGCGATTCGTAAATTTTCTTTCAGTTTGTGAGGTTAACAACAGGGAATTGCAATAGAAACTCTATACGGCGCAATCCTCTTGCTTCATTTTCCATCAGAAGTCATTCATTCGAGAGAAAATAACAATGATAATTTCGAAACCTGTTTTCGATATTTTTGTCCTAAGTAACTTTGGTTGAGGTTGCTTTCTCTCATTTATTGCTTCATTACAGTATTAGTGGTGGGTAGTACAGTTGTACTAGCTTTGGATGAGCCTCTCCTGGACCCAGACTCAAAAAAGGAAACTATATTACGCGGTTTGAACACAGCCTTCACAATCTGCTTTATTGTCGAAGGAGCTCTTAAGGTAATTTCGCAGCTCAGCATTTCAATTGAGATTTGCTATGAAGATCATTTCGATGGGTTTTCTCTTTAATGCTAAAGACAATAGCCGTGCCTATCTCAGATATCGATGGAATCTCTTAGATTTCTGCGTGATAATAGTAAAAAACACCAGAAAAACAATTTGTGTGATGTATTTTTGGTCAATCCAGGGGTCGGCTCTTGCTTCCTTCGGCGCAGACAACTTTCCAAGTGTAAGATCGCTTCGATTCCTACAAGCTCTGAGGGCTCTGAGAATTTTAGAAGTAGTTGCGATGGCTCAAAGCATGAGAGTAAATAATTTCCTCCTCGTCAAAGTTAATGAAATTTATGATTTTAGCTGATGGTGCGGTCATTGGTTCGATCAATTCCATCGCTTTTCCCTCTTCTAACAGTAGCTGGATTGATCCTGGCTACCTTGGCGATAGTCGGCATTAATTTATTTGCTGGAAAATTCTACTACTGTGACATTGGGACTTCATCATCACTGAACATCACTCAAATAATTACCAAACAAGTATATAACAATAGGTCAATTGTATTTATTAATTTTACCCTCAGGATTGCCTTGAAGCTGGAATGAGATGGGTGAACAGCCCATATAACTTAGATGACTTCTTCCAATCATTTTTAGTATTTTTTATGCTGGTTACCGGCGAGGCCTGGGACACAGTGTTCCAATCTGCAGTCAATGCCGTCGGTATCGATATGCAGCCACAATCATGGGCAAATCCATGGTCGTCCCTTGCAATGTTCGGATTCGCGCTTGTAACTAACATTCTGATTTCCAATCTGTTTGTGGGCGTGGTGATCGACAACTTCAAAGAGACAAAAGAAGAACAGAGCCAGTTCAGGAACCTGAGCCAAAACCAGAAAGACTGGGTGGATATGCAACTGTTTATGCAGAGACGCGATTTAAAAGTCAAGTTTTTTGAGCCAGAGAACCGTATCCGTAGCTACTGCTATCGTATCGCGCAGAGTCCATACTTCCAGCCTTTCATCATTTTTGTTATATTATTCAACACAATCATCCTCGGAGCGAATTCCGCATCAATGTCTCAGCAAGTTTCCATCGCATTTACCATCCTGAACGATGTATTCTTGGGTTTTTTCCATATTGAAGCTTTAATCAAAATCTGCGCGTGGGGAATGGTCTATTTCAAAGATAAATGGAACAGGTATCATTCTCCTCAGGATTTGAGTTTGTATTTACTATTAATATAGGTTCGATTTCGGTGTAATAATCGTCGCAGATATCGTGATCATATCAACGCAGTTCAGCACTGCCGGTTTGTCTAATCTTCCAACTGTGGCGAGAGCATTGAGGCTAGCAAGGATCGCCAAATTAGTAAGTGTGCTTTGATTATTCCGGCTGAATTGTTGCTTATCCAACAGTTTAAATTCTCAAAAACTCTTCGGGTTTTGTATAAAACGGTGACTTATATCATCCCCTCGATAATCCAAATCATTATCCTGCTGTTCTTGGTCGTGTTTATCTACGCCATCATCGGAATGAATCTCTTTCCGGCGGTGAAGTACCAGACTTACATCAACGAAACTACGAATTTCAGAGACTTTATCTCCGCTTGCGCACTACTTTTTAAGTAATGCATGCCTTATGATATTGAAGCCTGATCCCTGTTCTCTATTAGAGCTTGTTTCAAACAAAATTGGCCTGACTATATGCTCGAGCTAGCAAATACAGATATTTCAGGGTGCAAAAACAATCAATCTTTCAGCGAGTACGAGAGCGAAGGCGTGCTGGGGTGCGGGTGGGGAGTAGCATACCCCTACTTTATCACCTACATTATCCTCATCAGACTGACGCTTCTGAACCTCTTGCTTGCCGTCGCAGTCGAAGGGTTCAGCGAGTCGCAGAAAGAAGACGAAGCTGTGATAAATCCCACTCAATTGGACGAGTTTTTGGATAGATGGGCGGAATATGACCCTCGTGGCACAGGATTGATCAGGCCAGAGGAGTTCTTGTTCATTTTGCATGAACTTTTTCCTCCTGTCGGAGTCAAAGAAGAAACCACGTTGAAATACACATACAGCCTCGACTGTAAGCTCTGACTATCAAACCCCTATAGGACTAAACCATTACATCTAGCAAAAAAATTGCAAAACTGCTTGGTCAGCCGAAACCGCAAAATAATACTATCAAGAGACCAAGTGTACGCCACGGCAAAAGATTTTAACATTCCTATCTACAACAACAAAATCCATTACGCTGACGCCTGCGTGATTATTTCTAACAATGCTGTTAAACGAAGAGAAAAGATCCCACGCCTCGAGTAACCTTCTACGCTTCATCTTGAAAATTAATTTGTGACCCTCTACGAAAGAATACACTCTGAATATGTCTACAAAACACTGGCCAGAGCCTGGGGCAACAAGTTCCCATGTAAAATCTCCCTCAAATTGCATCAAACTCATTAATATTTCAAGTGTTAAGAAAATTAGCAAGAGAAGCCCGACAAGCCAATCCCGATATGCTCCCATCGCTTCGCCTAAGCGATTTCTTTGCAGCGAATTTAATTATTAAAATGTGGAGAAAGTAAAGTTATCTCCTTCTAGCCACCTCTAATCCAAAACCAAATCCCACAGCTACAAAGAAGACAGGAAACTCAAGCAATCCAAGCTGGCTTACCACGCGCATATCGTCGAGCTGGAAAAGATTACCGATGCTTCAGAGCTCGGTATCAAGCCTGGAACAAATAAGTTTTCGCGCTTGAAGAGAAGGCAGACTGTTAAAGTGCCTTATAAAAAAGCAAGCAAATCGGAACTTCCGGAAATTGCCGCTGTAGGTTCTGAAACCGGATCGAAAAACGGTTTCCAAACGAGGCTTGACCTGCAGCGAAATTCCAAGTCTTCTGTTGGGACTCCAAGGCACGAAGCAAACTCCCACGAGGACGACGAGCTTCGAGATGACGTGGAAAAGCTCGGAAGCGGTCGAATCGGTCCGTCGATGAATTCGATGAATGATTTCGAGGATCGTGAGACGCATTTTCAGAAAAAAGCTCAGACATTGTATTGGGATGAGACGCCGATTCATCAGCCGAAGCTGAATCAGAGATCGGCCTCTGTAATGAACTTTAAAGTAAGTCCAAGGGCCGGTAAAACTAGGACAAAGCACTCTTCGGTCTCAGGTTTCGCATCGCGTAAATTTACTGAAGAGAAGGAGAAGCAGAACCTGGAGACAGAAGCGAATGATTTGTTAGAAGTTGTGGAAGGCGGCGAATTTTGGCTCAAGCATCCGGAAGAAACAAATCGCTTCCCTGTGCCCGTGATGTTTGAGGTTGATAATTTTGAGCTGGCTACCTTGGAAACTCAGGGAAATGAGATAGTGCTGAGGAATTCGAACACTCCCTCGACTGTGAATTTGGAAAAGGATATTAACTCCCAGAAGCGCAGCCTACCGATGAATTCGCAGGAGACTGAGCGCGAATCAAACATTCAAAACTCACAGAGTGGATCTGAGTCGTCTTCTGTTGAATAACCAGATCGATCTACCAATACCTTCAAGGAAGAGGAGAGAAGGCCAACGATCACCTAATTTTTAACTAATTTTTTTCTCATAATGATGACTATTATGCTCATGATGCTTGTATTTTTTCGTTGATGAGTGCTATTTGCTAAATTTTTGTAACTTAATGGAAATTTCAATGGACAAGAACATGCTCTTTATAGTGGAAGAGTTTAGCAAGAAAGCTGGGGGAAGTTGGGCTACAGTAGTCAATACAATTATCGAATTTATATATTTTACAGAAATGCCAATGATCGGTTTTAGACGAGTTAGTATACTCAGTTCAATCTAGATTAATCATATTAAAGTCTATGAATATAGCCATAACGAGATCGCATGTGCCGCCAATCTATGCCACTCATACTGGAACGATGCGATGATCGCTGTCAAGTTTGGTGTGAATGATACAGTTTTCTATGTAGAACTCAAAATTGCTTCCAATCTCGATTAAGATGTGGAAAATGAGTATTGGGTTATCTGTGATCTTCATATACTGAGCTATCAGGGTATGCGACGGCTAAAGGAGGTCTTTTTTGGCTGCTTAAGCCTCCGAATTTGAACCGTCTTAGTCCAGTTTATGATCCTGTTTGGATGTAATGTGAAATTTCTATTAATTCTTTGATGTAAGTTGACTACCAATTTTAATTTCTGTGGGCGATCTATTAGTTCTTCATCCAATTCAAGCAAATTCGTATCCTCAATTGATTTATTCCTTAGTAGTTTGAGATTGTGAAGAAAAGCTTTACTTTCAGTTGTTTGTCACATCATAGAAAAAACTCACATTATATTAAAATATACTCATTAGAAACTCTCGTCTAAATCATGTGGTAAAACGACGGAGTAATCTTCGATTAGAGAAGCTTGTTGTAGAAGCCGAATCAAGTTAAGTTATGATGATAGTCCAACGCTTCAAATACCGATGCGCTTCATTAAATGCATGAAGGACTGAACAATTTACTTGCTTTGAGACAGGGAAGTGCATCTTAAAAATTTAAAAATTAGGAGTTTGTTGTAATTTAATTAAACTAAGGCTTCTGGACGCTTTTGAATGAACTCTTGAGCCAAAAATAAATAATTTGTTTGATTTTCTCATTAATCTCACCATGAAGACCTCGATTACTTTCTCTGAGCAAACTTGGACATTCTCAGAACTCTTTGAGAGTAACTTGAAAGCGAACACAATTGTTTCGATACTCTCTGTACTTGGATGCATTTTCAACATAGTCACCACGATCATTTTCAAAATATCAAAAACTGGCCTTGGAAAAATGGTAATCGCTCTCTCAATCATGGATCTCATTTTTAGCTCGAGCTTTTTGTTTCTTGAATTAATAGTTGAAAATGAGTTGATCTGCCAAGTCGGGTCCTTTCTCTGGGTGTTCGGGTTCGTCGGTTCGTTATCATGGAGTTGCTGCTTTGCTCATTGTCTTTATCGTACTGTCAAGAGCGGCGACAGCCAAACACAAAGTGAATTTATCGGGTGGTATCGGACCGTTTCTATCATTTTTAGCTCTATCAGTGCGATTACAGCAGTTTGCATGAAATTTTGGGTCTTGGAGGTCGAAGCGCAGCGATGTGTCTTCGCAACTGCCGCCTCCCATTTTGATTTGCCATGTTTGATTATTTTTTTGATTCCTGCACTCCTCAGCAGCATATTCTGTTGCGTGGGCTACATGAGCGTTGTTATGGAGCTCTATCGAGATCGAAGCGAACTATATCTCGAGCTATTGATTTATCCGTTGATCTTAATTATCTGTGATATTCCAACAGAATTCCACTGTCTTTACATCAAAATAACTGGTGAGAGGCCAGCTGATGCGTCCACTTATATATGCCAGATCCTGTTACGGAGCCAAGGGTTTTTAAATGCGCTAGCATTTGGACTCTCGAAAAGAATCGTGCAACAGTACAGAGAGCTGTGTCGTCGAAAAGGATACAAAGGAAAAAGTTCAGATAAACTCAAGGATTCTTTGATGTATTCCCAGAATAAACTAAAGGACACCACCACTTCCCTCCCAGAATTTGTGAAGTTAAATCTTTAGATTTTCTGATATTTTTGATAATTCTCTGAGAATTCATTGTAATCAGAAGCATTTTCTTAGAAAATATACAACCACGTCAGAGTTTACGAATAAGAAAATGATTGTTATCTTTAATTTAACTGGCAAGTCCTGTATGCTCTCGCTACCTATCATAAAAGCAAGCCTAACCTCAAGATAATAACATTTTTACTGCTCCGATACCCTCCAATTTGTTTTAACCGATTCATTTTTTGAGGCTCATTTGATCTGTTTGAGTATTACCTATATGCATCGTACTGCAATTTAAAATATTATTGTGAGTTTTAATGGAGTGATCGATAGAACTTATGCATTCCATTTTCTACTTATTATTGTCTCTTCATAAGAATCGATAAGAAATTATTTAGTAAAACCCAGATTGTTAGGGTGTGTAAAGCTATGCACTACCTAAGTTGCATTTCTATATCTATACAACTGTTAGGGTGCATATTAAGGTAATACAAAACAACTTGAATCAGTTTATTTTTTTTTAAGCTGTTATTTAGGTCCATATCGAGATACTTCTCGAAATAGAATCGGTCAAAGGGGTTATTGATACTGCCCTTCCAGAGTCGTTGATGTTCGCGGAAACCACGTAGAGTGATTTAGATAATAAGCGATCGATTAGTTCTTCATGCGATTAGAGCTAAATCATAAACGAGCTATTGATATATTGTTAAACTACAAATTTCTGTGATGAAAGAATAATCTTTCTTATAATTGTGAATCACATCATCAAAAAAATTACATTACGTTAAAATATAGAAGCTCCCGTCTAAATCATGAGGTAAAATGACGGAGCAATCTTCAGTTGGGAAGGCTTGCTGATGTAGCTGAACCAAGGAATGTTTAAATGACGGAAAAATTAGGGAGGGTAACTTTGAATTGAACAATTCACTTGCTCGGGGTCAATCATCGGTAAGTATATTTAACAAATAAGGAAATTTATGGCCAGAAGCTGGTGATTTCATTAAAGTAAGGCTTATTGTTGCTTTTGAATGAGATCCTTCGAATGAGTTAACACAAATAATTTTATTTAATTTTCTCACAAATTGAATCATGAAAACCTCGATAACTTTCTCTGAGCCAACTTGGACATTCACAGAACTCCTTGACGGCAACTCGAAGGTGAACTATGAGCCGTTCCCTGCATTCATAGTTATTTCGACACTGGCCGTACTTGGCTGCATTTTCAACACATTTACTACCTTCTTTTTCAAAATATCAAAAACTGCTCTTGGAAAAATGGTAATCGCTCTCTCAATCATGGATTTCATATTTAGTTCGAGCTATATGTTCCTCACAGTACGAATTGAAAATGAGTTCATCTGCCAACTCGGGTCTTTTCTCTGGGTGTTCGGGTTCGTCGGTTCATTATCATGGAGTTGCTGCTTTGCTCACTGTCTTTATCATTCTGTAAAGTACGGCGACAACCAAGCACCGAATGCATTTCTCTGGCGGTATCGGATTGCTTCTATCATTCTTGGCCTTGCTGGTGCGATTACAGCTGTTTCCATGGAGTTTTGGATCTTGGAGGTAGAAGTGCAGCGGTGTGTCCACCCAACTATCGCGTCCCAGTTTGATTGGTCCGGCTTGGTAGTATTTTTCGTTCCTGTACTCCTCAGCTGCTTGTTCACCTGTGTGACCTATATGAGGGTTATCAGCAAGATCTACCAATATCGAACAGAACTATTTCTTGAGCTGATATTTTATCCGCTGATTTTGCTTATTTGCGACCTTCCAACAGCGGCCAGCGGTTTCTATTTTGCTGCAACTCGTGAGATGCCTTCTCGTAATTCTGGTTTCGAACGTTATTGCTCAATCATGCTACGGAGCCAAGGATTTTTAAACGCATTAGCGTATGGTCTTTCGAAAAGAATACTGCAAAGTTATAAAGAACTCTGCCGTCGCAAAGAACTTAAAAACAAAGAAGATCACCAAAAGTTGTTGATGCAATCTCTCATGAAATATAAAACAGAGAGCACAGAGTCCCTGATGAAATATCAAACACAGAGCACAGAGAATCTGCCAAAATTTGTGTTGTGAACTAAAAAACATTTGACTTCTACTTTAATATCGTGTTTTTTCTATGCAATAAAAGTTTTTAACCAAACAAACCTGGCCTTTATTAATAACTATTAATATAAAGGAGGCTAGTATTAATGATAAAGAGTGAATCTATGAGAATAAGCGGTATCTTATATTTTCTATTAGAACTCTCTTTTCTTATTTAATCAGAGCTTGTAATCTCAGAATTACGACTCATGTGCCACTCCAAGAGTAACAATTCATAAAATTTATTCTCTCGTACGCACATGAATACAAACGATGCAATCCCTTTAAGCACTGTTTTTTCAGTGCTTTCTATCATCGGCTGTATTTTCAACACAGCAACTACGATCATGTTCAAAATATCGAAAACTGCGATGGGAAAAATGGTAATCGCGCTTTCAATCATGGATTTCATTTTCAGTCTGAGTTATTTGATCATTCTGTTCCAGATTTCGCATTCATTCATCTGCCAGATCTTATCATTCTTTTGGACCTTCGGTTTTCTCGGTTCACTCTCATGGAGCTGCAGTTTCGCGCACTGTCTCTACCGTTCTATCAAAAGGGTCGATGATCACACAGCAGACTCATTCCTTCGACAGTATTGGGTGATATCCATTACACTTGGCCTTGTTTTCGCCGTGCTAGCAATTTGCATGGAATTTTGGACTTTAAAAATTGAATCACACACATGTATCCACCACGTAAGTACCGACCCTAATTTTGATTGGTCCGGTGTGATTATCTTTTTGATTCCTGCGCTTCTAAGCAGCGCATTCTGTTGTATAAGCTATATCGCTGTTGTCAAGGAGCTCTATCATTATCGAAGCGAATTGTTTATCGAGTTGTTAGTTTATCCGCTGATCTTAATCATTTGTGATTTTCCAATCGCAATCCGCGCTCTTTACTTCACAATAACTGGTGAGAGAATCGCAAGTTCGTGGCTCTACTATATTTGTCCGATCCTATTGCGAAGTCAAGGGTTTTTCAATGCGTTGGCTTTTGGACTTTCTAAAAGGATTGTACATCAATATAAAAAAATGTGTCGTCAAAACAGATACAATCAAGACAAACTTGAAGATTCTTTATTACATTCCCAGAAACTGGGATTGGAAACTACTTCGCTCCCAAAATTTGTTGTGAGTTAGGAAAGTAACCATTAGATTCTATGATATTTTTTGTTTGATATTTATGGTTTTTCCAACTCTGAGTTTATTGTTGATATGGATTCGCCAATCATAATTCATATCATCATCATGATCATCATACCTCGTTTTCTTTGCTTTCTTTTCAGCAAGTAATATAGTCAGAAGAATTAACTTTGAACGAAACTACAATCACTAAAAAGATAGACATAGTTTTAGAGAAAATATTCAGAAGATGTACGTATTCCAGCTTTAAAGTTTGAGACAGAGCGAATTGCTACCTTTCAAAAGTTTTGAAGTGGACGTCTAGTCACTTAGAAAAATGAAACTTGCAATATTTTTGCTTAATTCAACCGAAAGGATATTTACACCTTTATTATTTATCATCATAAGCATCCTTAACCTGAGAATAAACAGATCTAATAACATTTTCACCAGTTGCTCTCCAACTCCAATTTGCTTTAATGATAGAAATTGTAATATTCAACCACTGCTCTTTTGCCAATCAAAACCCAGCAATTTATCTAATTTAATTTCCAAAATAATCATGAATATATCCAATCCTTTTCTCGGCAATTGTTTGCCTACATCCGAACTTTATGAGGACAATTCAGCGACTTACTACTTTCCAGTTCCCATATATGCTGTATTTTCTGCACTCTCCATACTGGGCTGCATTTTCAACACAGTTACGACGATAATGTTCAAAATATCAGAAACTGCCGTAGGAAAAATGGTTATCGCTCTCTCAATCACGGATTTTATCTTCAATGCGAGTTATTCGTTCCTTATATTCCACGTTGAGAGCCCCTTGATCTGTCGTATAGGGTCATTTCTCTGGGGATTCGGCTTTGCCGCTTCATTATCATGGTGCTGCTGTTTCGCTCATTGTCTCTACCGTTCTCTGAAAAGCGACAATGATCAGACCCCGAACCTATTTCTTAAATGGTATTTCATGATATCAGGCGCCTGTGGCTTCATTCTCGCTGTTCTTGCAGCCTTGTTGCAACTTTGGACGCTCGCTGATGACGCGAATCGATGTGTCCATGCTGCCCGAGGAAATGAGGATGTAGACGCTTTTATACTCTTTGTAACGCCTGCTTCTCTTAGCAGCATCTTCTGCTGCCTGAGTTACATGGGAATTGTCAGAAAGCTTTACCAATACAAAAAGGAATTGTTTATTGGGCTCCTCATTTATCCGTTGATTCTAATTATCTGCGATTTTCCTACAGCGATTTATCTCACAGTGGCGAGTGCGAGAACAGGTTCAAATGCTGAGTCGTGGCTCTTTCATGTGAGTGCAATCCTGCTGAGAAGCAAAGGGTTTTTCAATGCATTAGCTTTTGGGCTTTCTAAGAGGATCGTAAATAAATATAAAAGACTGTGCCGCAGAAAGGTGCCTAAGAATGAAGCAAAAGAGAGCAAGCTAGGGGATTCTTTTGTTGAGAATTCGAAGGGAGAAGGAGTGGAGACAACTTCGATTCCAAACTTTGTTGTGATTTGATGCATAATTAAAAGTGATTCCTACAACCAACTCATTAATTCAGGAAGAAACATAGAGATTTATGTTTTTCTGTTATGAGTAATAGATTAATGGTAAAGTGACCTTATTCGATTAAATTTGGAATTGACTGGTCCTGCAATTAGCAGGAATGATATGACTCTCATCATTTTTGTTATTTCGTTTTCCATTGGGATGATGAAAGAAAAATCAGTGTTAATGAAGGAGTAAGAAAATCGCATTATGAAAGTCTCGATGCATGATCATTCAATAATAAATTTATTCCATTTCTGAAATTTCAAGATGTTCACATCGCCGAATTGGAGGTCTTCTTCTTTTTCGTTCATCAGCTTGACCATGCGTTTTAAAAAATTTTTTTCAAATATTTAAAAATTTGAGCAGGTGCAGCAATCTTGGATGTATCATCCTAATTCGTAATTTATAAAATCTGTTCCTTCTGATACAGATGCTGACAACAAAAGATTTATTCGAGCCAAATTCAGCATCCTCCGAACTCTATGAAGGTTTCTCGAAAGTGAACTATGAGACCATTCCACTCTACACCATTTTTTCAGGACTCTCCATAATCGGCTGCATTTACAACGTCTTCACCACCATTGTGCTCAAAATATCAAAAACTGCCATGGGAAAAATGGTTATCGCCCTCTCACTCATGGATTTTATCTTCAGTTCGAGCTACATGATTCTTTTAATCTAAGGTTATGACCCAATCATCTGCCACGTCAGGTCATTCCTTTGGGCTTTTGGTTTTGTCGGCTCGTTATCATGGAGCTGCTGTTTTGCTGCAGTAACAACCAGACTCCGCGGTCATTTCTGAGATGGTATTGGGCGATATCGATCGCCTTAGGCCTCATCAGTGGAGCCATAGCAATTTGCTTGCAATTTTGGATCTTCAAAGCTGAATCAAATATTTGTGTCCACGCAACCATTAAATACCCAGTAGATTGGCCTGGCTTGATCATCTTTTTGATTCCTGCACTCCTCAGCTGCTTATTTTGCTGTATTAGCTACATAACGATCATCAAGCAGCTCTACCATTATCGAAGCGAGCTATTTATAGAGCTGTTGATCTATCCGTTGATGTTAGTTGTCTGTGATTTTCCTACAGCAATCCGCGGTCTTTATTTCACAGCAACTGAGGAGAACCCAACGACCGATACCTTTCTTTTCCACCTGTGCACAGTATTATTACGAAGCCAAGAAATTTTTTTAATGCGTTAGCATTCGGACTTTCAAACCGAGTCATTAGCGAATATACAAAGCTGTGCCGTCGTGATAGAACAAAAGAGAAGGAAAATCAAAGAGAAAGCAAAGTCGACGATTCACTAGTATATAATCAGATAGAGAGGATGGAAACGCCACCTCTTCCTAAATATGTGATTACCTAATAAATCATCAAAAGCGATACTTGCTTTACAGGTAATAGCAGACAATTCAAATCTATTAATTTGAATATTCATTTGAAGTTGTGTTTTCCTCTATTTAATTTCCTTAAATGAGTAAAGGAAGAAAGTTTTCTTTCAATTATGAGAAAGGCAATTGAACCTTCTTTCTATAAATCCAATTTTCATGAAACACCAAGTTTAGTTAGATCCCTGACTAATACTCTAATTTATTTATGCACCATAATTACATTCAAGTAACTTTATTCTAACAAATATAAATCAAAACACATTAACGAGAAATAAACTATAGAGCAGCTCACCTCTCAATTAAACTAATAACTTTTCAACCAATTCATCTAGCGAATACATCAACGACACATGGACATGGTTTCAAGACCAAGGTGTCTCTAATATAGTTGATTTTGTATTGATGAGTCTCTGGCTCGATCAAATCTAAATAGGTCAAACACTCGCTCTCTAATTCAACAGGTTCCTCGCTTTTTTCAAAATCATCGTTCAAGTCTTTAAGAGAGATTGAGCTCAATCTCTTCTGCAGTCCAAGTCCATTCTCCACCAAGAAAAGCGTCTGAGATGCTTCATCGAATTGATGACCATACATCGTTGCATGCATTAGAGACCCAACCAGAGTCAAATTCAGCGATTTATAACTCAACACATGGTAATTTGCAGCTTTGCAAACACCACCACCTCTTTGGGAGAAGATAACCATTTCTCCTTTCGGGTCCCAATAGAGAAACATACTCGATTTTCCAAGCATTTCTGACGTCAGAAGCCTCAAGCCGCTGACCCCAAAATTATCGAACTGCACCAACAAGATAGCTGACACCCCAACTGCCAATAGCACTCTCTTTTCAACGTTATACATAATCTTTCTGAAATTATCAACGTCTTTTCCATTGAAAAGAACCACCGGATCTTCTTTTGCTTTTTTCTCTGGCATTAGCACGATTTTGCAGCCAAGTAATAGCACCATACTTGAAAGATGAGGGATGTACTCCAAATCCACTGAGGATCTCACCTCTGAGAATAGGTCTGCAAATTGTAGTCTTTGGCATATATCAGCCAGAGCGTAGGTCTTGATAATAGTAAGCGATTGTAAGCTTCTGATTTGAATTGCTGCTAGGCATTCGTTGTAGAAAAATATCCTTTGAGTTTTTGAGCAAACGCGTAGGATACATAAGGAATTGAAGGAGTTCTTTGGAATATGAATAACAGCACGCTTAAGAAATCGTAAAGTCATCATACTAGACAAGGTTAAGTTGAGAAGATTGGGTCCTTCTCGGAAAAGGCATACGACCAGCTTGGTGCGAGGGTCAAAAGCGTTGGTGATAGGGATTCCACTGCCGCACTTTCCGTGATCTTTAAATTTCATAGCTTTTCCTTCTTTGAGGTTCGAGAAGATATAAATATGACCAAATTTAGCTTCGGGGCTCTTTTTGGTTGTAATCCGAAGGTCTTCGGGGAGCTCTAATGTCTGCATGAGGATTTTTGACTTGTGAGAGGGAAATTGGAAAATGTATTTTGAGATATTATCTGCGTTTTTATTGAAATCAATAATTAAACCAAGAATCACCGCAGCACTGACCAAGCTTACCTCGGACTATTTTTCTGTAATAAATGAACTAAATAATGAAGCACATGAGTGTATGCTATTCAGATGAGTTTGGAGCAGACAGTTATTGCAAAGTAATGGGGATATATTATGTCGGAAAATGCAATCGAAAAATCTCTGTATCTGCTATAGGATTCTAACAAGAACTTCTTTGCAACCGGCTTCAGTGATTGAAGATCATGAATCAACAGTGTGAGACTAGCAAATTAATCATATTATTTCACAACAAGCAGAGCAAACGTAGGTAAAATTATCAAGCAGTCAGTTGCTAGAATAAGTATTCAGAGCCATTGCAATTGCTATTGAGTTCTTATTGGACTTGAGAATTAAAATATCTTTGTAATAATTCTTGCTAAAGCATTTGTGACTACTTTGTTGATTGAATGAAGCCTCTTAAGCCACGATCCACAGGCCCTTTACAAATAATTTTTTTCCAAATAATCACAGGGTTCTTTGTCCTTTTGGTTCGGTTTGTTTTGAACGGATCTGCTAATTTTTCCTGAGGTCATGAAGGGATTCAAGGGATATGATTCGATTCGAATAAATCATTCGTAAGTTGGTAATACAAGTTTGATTGATTTTTAAATAGACAGCGATTTAAACTTATTTCTTTTGGATTCCTGAAAAAATCAAAACTGATAGAGTGACACAAAACGAAAAATGATATTTCAAAACGAATTATCAGCAGAAGAGCCTACACCAATAAACTCCACATCGAAAAACCTAGGTATTGCTTGGTGCTCATGGCAAAACAACAGCATTGGTATTTCCTCCAACATTACAAAGGAAAACATAGGGACAGATAAATTTTTTGCTGGAGCACAGCTCGGAAATCTTCCAGGTCATCGAAAATAATCAAGTTTCTAGCTAAACTGATATGAATCAAGGCCAATTGACTCTTATTGAGCATATCCCAGACACAGAATTCATAATCTCCTCTGTAACAAACACCCCATATTGCAATTTCGAAATCTACGATATCAGTGCAGGATGTAAGAGCAGCTTTCGCGCCGGAAAGACTCCAGGAGGTATTTGTAATCCTACCTTCGCAAATTAACCTTTCATTTCTGTCCAGTTATCTACGATATAGCCTCGAATTCAAGGACTAAAGTAATGGCTCTGCTCTCGCTGGAGCGAAAGACCGCTTATCATGTGTATAGCACAGTAGATTGGCAACTTCTTCATAAAGCGCCTTGGAATCAATTTCAACAAAGTAACCTGACACTGCTTCTGAAATCCGGTTGATCTAAACCGAAATATCCAAGGGACCATCACGGGGCTCGATTTCGAGTCAGATGGGGAAAAAGTTGCCACGGTGAGTCAAGATGGTGTGCTAGTTATCGCCGATCGTATTCATGATGATGTTCTGTTAGTAAGAGAGCTTGGTGGAAATTCCTACAGTATGGTGAGACTGAGAAATTCGGCTACATTTCTTATTAGAAAAGAATAAATGTCGTTGGAATTCGACCAATTCGCTTATTGCGCTTAGCTTTAGCGATTACAAGCTTAACTTCCTCGATCCTAACAAAGACGTGATGACGCTTAAAGAAAATTTGAAGCCTCATCTCCGATGTAATCGGACGAATAACGTTAGCATTATGAGAGAATGTGCTTTTTATAGGGATAAACTGGATATCTTGGAGAGCGGATTCTAACATCCTTGCGTGCTGCTCTGACGATTGCGCGGTAAGCATTGTTGACTTTCGTAGGAGAAATGTCGTGAAGGACTATAATGGTTTCCATATGTGTAATTTCTCAAGCTTATTTCATAGGCTAAAGCTGGTTTTTAGTCGGAATAAACTCTGTACGCTGGAGCCACTGTGGATATATGCTTGCGACTGCTTCTTCAGATAGTATTGCGAAAGTGATTGATATTCGCTCGGAAAGAGTGCTGAAGAGCTTTCAAACGAATGATGGAAGTAATGATATAATGCAACGTCTCTCATTGCTAATTTCAAAATAACAATAGATACCGCCTCATCGGTATGCTTTATTGAAAATTAAAGAAGCCTTTGTCATAATAACAAAATTACTTCAATACGCTATTACTACTACAATACTCTCTTCTGAGCATCATTTTTTATCCTAAATAAGTTCTGATACTACCTTACTTCGAATCACTTCATGTCAAATGACAAGGACAGATCGTCCAATAAATAGTTATTAATTATATAATTTTCGATTTAACTATGTCTTGAAATCATAAAATTTTATATGAGATACATATTCAGAACCTTGTTGCTATTACTAAACTATTACTAATTCTTCAGAGGGAAGAGGGAAATTCCAATTGTTGTTCAATGTTTGCTCAATGTAATGTAAATTTGCTTTCAATGGAGCGAAAATGCATCAATTAAAAAAAACCAAAAATAAAAGGTAATCGCTCACTCAAAAAAAATATCATCTCATGCCATTTCAAATGCAAGTGATTGAATATAAATCGTAGTGAGGGGAAACTAAATCAAAAAATCCAAATCTAATGTAAATCTTCCTTTCTCCTTTAAGGCTTTAACTTTATTTCTCTCGTAAGGAAATTACGAATATAATTGTTTCCTCTCAGCAAGCTCTCTGGTAAAATTGTCAAAATCTGCATTGTTTCATTGATTTTGATATTGAATTTTCTGATCAACAGCGTCCAACTCGTTAACATTACCACTAAATAAGCGGCGATTGAAATCGCAAGTATTGCCACAAGGAACCTTTGCTCCATATCTAAATAAGCCATGAGATTATCATGCATGCTGACTGAATACATTCTTTGAAGCCTCGTCAATATAACTAGCATGAATTCATTGTCCTCATAATAAGGGTGGTCTCCAATCTCACTCAATACGCTTGCTGGGTCCGAGGACTTCTTCAACCGGTTGATATATTCTTTTTGAAGCTCAAAAACGTAACTCAAAGTAGTTCCCAAGCCAGTCTGTGCGATTCCTCCGAGATAATCGTTGCACATCTGCTCGGTTACGCCTGGAACGCCAGTTGCATATGGACAAAAGGTGCCTGCTGCCGAATCTGCCAAAGCTTTGCCGATATCGTTATCGTACAGGTCTTGGTTACTCAGCTTACCAAACTTCGCCATGAAATTTCCAAATTCTGAAACGTACTCACCGAAAAGAATCGATTTATTCTCAAATTTTTCAATCGCGTGCTCAAAATTGCCATTCTCGTTATTAATATAGAGATAAACTCGATTCGCATCAGAATAGAATCCGAGCAGGTGAGATCGCGTGAGCTCCCACATGTTGTATTGAATAATTCCTTCGCCCCAAGTCCTCGAGTAGACCGAAAGCCTGATGTAGCAGATGAGGAAAGGTAGTATCAAGAGACAGAAGGCGATTAGGTTTAGGACTGCGAGAAGGATGTATGGAGGATTGGTGACAACGTAGTTGGTGGATAAGCGATCGGAAAAGATTTTCGAGCCGTCTTTGCCGTCTTTAGCTTGATGCTTTTTAGTTTTCTGTACGCCGGTGTTTAGCAGGCGTGAGGTTTCGTAGTACAGGTCTTTCTTGGAGATTTTGCAGAAGACGACCAAAATACTTTGTCTTTTCAGATGCATTTTTCTCCACAAGCCAACGAGGAACAGTAGTACGAACACAACGATAACGCAGCCGATGATCAAGCATATAAAGTTTAAAACTACCGTTAAATCGTTTTGTTTGTCGATTTCATCTTGAATTACCGCAAATAATCGCAGTACATTATTTTCAATGTTATCATTATTCAATTCGAAGAATAACCTGGGATAATAATTCTCGTCATCGATAAGTTTTTCATAAAGGAGATCCATATCCAGCTCAAGGTTCCAGGTTTGAAGCTGACCGATCGTGGTAGTAAGGGATTGCTGTGAAACCTCCCCAGTCAGAGGATCCGTAATATTCAGCAAATTATTTTCGAGGTGCCACTTAACAATTCGCTTGTGCGTTGTGTCGTTCAATAGAACCTGGAATTCATTAACGTAGCATTCCCAATACCAAATAATGAGCCCGTAGCTATTTATTGAAAATTTCGTTGGCAGCAATCCTTTATCAATAACGGCTTTTTTAAGTATCTCTTTCATCCCAACGTTGATATACGCAGCGATCTGAGTAGGATGAATGTTCAAGGTAGCGAGATTCGTGAGTTCGTTCATTGCATTGTTCGTAATAACAAATTGCAAGATCGACATCACAACGATCAGCAACGCGGCGAAGATGCCCAGAACATAGTACGCACGGACATAACTTAGCGAATTTTTCGTGGCTAACAACCTCCGAATTGAAGAAAATGACGATGTCGTCGCAACAGAGCCCGATTTCAGTGACCCATTCTCTTCTTTATCTCTCCTCAGCCTCTTTGGGAGATTTTTCTTCGAACTATCATTCGAAAGAGAGCTTTTTTTAAATTTTTCCCCAGTGTTATTCTCCGCTTTCTTCAATGGCTCACTATCCAAGCTTTCTTCTTCAAATTTCCCGGCAGTTTCAAAGAGAACTGTAACTCTTTCTCTGGCCATAGCGTTCATCGGAATCGATGATTTCATTTGGGCTTGGACAAAGATGTCTTCGTCAGGAGCACTTAGCAACGCGCTCTTGTCAGGGCTGCTTTCTCCCGAGAAAAAGTCAGTGATCTTTATAGTTTGGAAGTGAGAATTTGGTAGAGTTAGGCGATTTTGTGGAATTTGATCAAAGACAGCCGAAGTAGACATTTGTCGCGTGTTAATCTGCTTCAGTGATTGTTTTTCTGATCGGCCTTTAAGAGCAGTGCGATTTGTAATTTCGATTTCCCAGAACCCAGCGCCAAGGGCTTGAAAATCATTGTATTTGAGGGTAACACTGGCAGATAAGACCTCTTCGGTATCGTCATTGGTACACGAATAAAGGAGGGATAAGAAGTTGCGGATTTCTTGAGGAAGGAGGTCCTGATCGGACGTTTCCTTGAAACTATCGGAGATTTTTTGGAAGTTTTTCCAGAGATTGGTGTTGTGAGATTGCTCTCTCAACTGCTTGTGGGTCATGAACATCGAAGCGTTCGTCAAGACCATGCTTTCCAAGCTTCTTTGACCTGAAGGGAAGATGACTGGGAGGACTGCAGGCAACATCAGGCAAATATTCATTGAGTCTTTTCTTAAGAAATCGCCGAGTCCTTCCATCATATTGCTGATTCCTCCGGTATGAGCGACGATGTACCCGTTCTCATCGGTCAAGATGATATTTCTGCTTCGCTGTTCAGGAACGAGAGCAGCAGCGCAATAGATTTGAGAGTTGTGGATCTCGATTTTCACCGAGACCTGAGTTGGAACAAGCAAGCCATTATGCGCGATTGCAGGTAAATTTCTTCCAAAGTCATGGTGTCCGAACAAAGAGTTAGAGTAATCTCTGAATTTTATCAAGGCAGCTTTATGTGGTACCTTGAGTGTTGGAGGGAGTAAATCGTGAATGTTCAACGTGCTTCTGTCATGAAGTTGCTCGTTGCGGTATCCGAAAGCCTCGTAGAAGTTATCCGAGCTCTTGAGAATACGCCCAGGGTTTTCAAACAGATCAACCAGCAAGAAAATATTTATCTCATCAGAATTTGTGAGTTCGTGATGTTTCCAACCTCCGTCGTGCTTGGTACCGAGTCGCTTAAGATTTTGCTTTTGAACCACGTTGCGTAGTCTGCAATTAAGAGCAGAAAGCGAGTGATTCGAATCGGTTTTGATCTCTTTTTTAAAGCGGATGAGGAGATCTATCAACTCAATGCTATCGCAGTTTAGGTTTGAGAGACTCTCGAATTTCTTCTCTAGTTTATCGATCTTCTTCACAAGATCTCGCCCCTTTTGATGGATAACACTCAAGTGAACAAGGTTGTTATCAAGCAGATAGGCAAAAAGCTCTGAGTACTTTTGACGGACTTGCGATTCTTCTCCTCGAAGCTCCTTTAGACCGTCTTCAAAGACCAATGCGCTATAGAAACTTTGTTGAGAGCGGGCTGCATCTGAGGCAGACATGTCTATCGTCATCATTTTTTGGAGGTCCGTGAGGATAGCTTCGTAAAGAATGGCACTGAATTTCTGTTTGGAGCCAGAAGAGGCAATAGCATTGAGGATTAGGCATGCTCTTGCTGGATTACCGATCTCGAAAGCTACGTAGTTTATGATTTTGATCAATGATTCAAGCGAATTAAATTCTCTTGATTCAGGTGTCTTGAAGTGAGCTATCAACCTGGCAGCCAGGAGCTCTTCAAAAGCTTTTGTATTCGCGATTCTTAGAAGGTCTATATCAAGTTGGCTGTGGTCGTCCTTATTTCTTAAAGAAGCGCAAGGACATGCAGAGAAGTCTTTGCAGTTGTAGAAGTGAGATTCGATGAAATGAATCGCGTCTGAGTCGCTGGAAACAAAAGTTCGGTTTTTGACGGTAATCAATCTGAAGATCGTGTGCCTCTCGGCGAGTTGGGAGAAACTTGGGAAAGGTGAAAACTTCGAAAAGGTTTGCGAAGGCATGTGGAAGATATATTGGTGTACATTGCAATAAATTTTAATAAAGAAGCCTGCAGAAGCGAAATAAACGATATCCATGATTCTTGTATTCGCGGTCAATTGGTTGATAATAGTCATGTTTATAGAGTGAGAGAGGTAGAACGCTGATAAGCAGCCATGCAGCATATGTGTTTCAGGATGTTGAAAGAGATTCCAAGTCAAGTTGCCCATGACGAGGACCAATCCATAAACACAAGCAAAACAGTTCAGAATGAGTGGAGAGAGACCTCCCTCTTCACTCTTCCAACTCAACACGAAAAGAACTAGCGGTAGATAGAGGTAACAGTGGCTTACGTAGCGATGCCTCATCTTCAATCGGTCTTCAAATACTGTTCTGAATGGCCACTCGAACAATCTGAAGAATGGTATGAAGCAAATGTAGACCAGATAGGCAAACACCACATAGAGCGTCCAAAACCAATGAGCAAGATTGTTTCCTTCAAACAAGAAACCGACGTTTCCTGGTGCGAATATAGTTTGTGGGATGTATTTCCTGAAGATGATGTCCATCACAGGGATCGGCAGAAGGAACTCGCAAATCAGCATCGACGATTTAAAAATGACCATTGTTGTCTTTCGAATCGCGCTGGAGTTTCTAGCGAAGATAACTACATAAACTCCCGTGCTTACCGTCAAAGCCAGGAGAGCGAAAGAGGCGGCTTGGAAGATTGGGTGGACATTAAGAGTCACCCAAGAAGTAAATCGAGCGAATTTAAGTATTTCCAGCCAAGATCTAAGCATCATTCCAACAGAAGTAGGTGGAGCAAACCCATTCAGCGTGATTAATTGAATGAAGTTCACTATCACCAATAAATATGCTAAGGGAGATTCCCTCAGAGGATTCCAAGCCGTACTGTATCGAGAGAGAAACCTCGAATCCAATAAGTATTTCATTTTAAAGGTAGAAGTTTAGAATTATAATTGTGACTTTTTATTTGGTTAGGCTATATAAGAGATCGAAGAAATAGTGCGGATTAGAATTCATTAATTAATCAGGTTCCGTGGGAAATTTAATAAAGAATTTTATTAAACAAATCGCGAGGCCTATAAATAATTAAATTAGCCAGTCGTTTTTCTAAGTTCAAGAATGATTTTTTTATTATTCTAACAATTGTTCTAAATATTCATACGCTGATCAGAAGCTTCCTACCGTAATGGAGTTTATACAAAGAGGTTCTTCTGGCATAAGCAGAGGAAGAGCAGTTCTTTCAGACCCATTAACACCAGCATACAGGAGGCAACCAGTCTTCGACTCCTTATTGACTTTTGGAGTCCACAGAGTCAAAGCGATTTAAATTCAATCAATCAGAACTCGCAAAAGTTCAATAAAAGTAATAAAATAAATGCGGTCGTAGTGATACTGTATTCAACGATGCTCAGAACAGATAATTTATTCATAAATTTTATCAACGTGCAAACCTGACTCTCCATTGAAAGCAGATTAGATAAAATCTACTGACCATTTGTGGTTAGGAGACCTTACTAGCTATATGGATAAAGCTATTTGAGTCGCTTCTAAGCTGATGCCTGTGAATTTGAGTCAATATGCTGCTGGATCTATTTCTGATGTTAATTTTTTATCTTTTCTGAAACATGCTTGCTTCAGTCCCAAGTCCAAAAATATGGTATCAACGAGGCAGTTACCTCTCATACCGATAGCAAAGTTTAGTTTTTGTGAATTTTTTTTTGAAAAAAACAGCAAAATTTTAGTAGTTGTTGCTAACCCCTATGATTGAATGTAGAGGATGCACAATCATACACAATAACCCGCAAATCAAGCCCTGAAGAGACTCTCTGGAGTCGATTACAGTCATTGCATTGGAAATTAAAGTTTCTAAATATGGCCCTTGGTCCGGATACAATAGATTAAATCGGGGTCTTTTATTTTAATATGAGATGTATCAGAACAATTTTGACAACAGCTTTAGTAACAGTAGCAGGCGACCATAAAAGATGATGCCAATGTGAGATCGAAAGTTGGAAACTCTCTTGCGGATTGTTAAAGCACCAGGATCAATTACCTGAATGAGAAGCATCATATTGATACAAGTGATCATATTTTGCCCGAAAAAGAAATCAATCAGGTGAACATACAGCAAACCATGTCCTACTTCTCTCATCTTATGCAGCCTCTTTTCAATTATGGAAAAATCAGAGCCTTTATTTGGAGATTTTGCGTGTTGGCTTGAAATTTATAAAAAGCTTTTTGATTTACAAATAGATTAATTTGAACTTCTCTGAATATTTTCGAGAGATCACTCGAAGGCCAGATTGCGATATATGTTGTAGAATTTAGGAAATAAGCCCAAGGACCTTAAGATGCAGGCACATTCTGATGTGGATTGCGAGATATAGTACAATTTATGGATAGAATTGAATACTTAATTTTCATGGTTGCGTAAATCATGACTGAATTTAAATGAGTGCGGCTCCTTCAATCCCCTGTCGAGGATAAAACTATTGTGGATTTGGAAAGTTTGGCTCTATTTGAGAGAAAAAGGCAATGCTAAGATCCTCCTTCGGTTTTTCATTTGATTCACGATAGCAATATTCTCACTGGTCTTTAACGCTATGACTGCGAGAAGCTCTGATTATCTCTAGAAGACTCAAGGTGCACGCTGAGGCTCGATATTCAATTTTACTTATAAAAAAACAAAAAAAAACAAAAACCATCATGCTCAATTATCTAAGTTGAAAATTAATAGGCAACGTTTTTTTATTCCTTAAAGAATGAAATTTTTGCAGCTTCTCCTCAAAGACTGATTCACTTCGGTTGATGACAATCTGAGAAGCCGCTCTCATGAGTAATAGTTGGTAATGAAAGGTCTGCGGTGTAAGTGCTATCTAAATTGAGGGCTCTCCTGCTTGTGTAAGACGGATTCCATTGATAATAAATTGTTGACTTACGATCTAAAATCAATTCTTAGGCAAAATCAAACAGCAAGTACTTTTAAGCTTCCAATTAAGAGTGTAGTTGTAACTCTGAATCACTAGCTGCTACTTTACAAAATATTTTTTCCCGACGCACTATGGTTTAATTTCAGTCATTCATCGCTTTTCAATTTCTTTTTCAATAAAATCAAGCATTCCATATCAAATATGAATTAACTTTTTTTTTGAAATTATGCATCTTGCACATCATTTCCTGCACATGAAAAATTTCTAGTTTTTCGGAACTCGGAACTGACTGCCTGTCCAATTATCAACAATTTGAGCGACCTTTCATGTGTCTACGCTGTTATATTTATTTCTATGGTTGGTTTTACTATTCTCACAAGCCTAAATATCCCTCTCTTTAGTAGGTGAAAAACACAACAATATGGTGTTGTCATAGACGAAAACAGATCTGTGGCTAGGTGCAGCTAGCAAGCCTCCACCTTAGGTCCATTCTATCCATCTCATATCTATTAAATATAGAGTTTAATTCCTGTTGAAGGTTTTTCAATGAATTCTTCTTTTTTTCCAGGATCAAGCATACTCAAAAAAGAGTTCCTATATCTCATCGCAATTTCTGGAATCATTGAAATCGGATTCCTTTTGCACCTGTCGCCCCATACTACATCTAATGGTCAAACAAACACCCTTAAAGTCTTGCTAATCGAGTTCAAACCGTATTGAGCACTTAAAACCTTATTGATAAATATGCAGTTTAATGGCATTTCTCCATCATTTTTGAGTCTATCAGGGTTTTTCATTGGGAATGTACAGATTCTAAAATTGCTCATGAGTTCACTATCTTCGATTCGATTGACCTTGCAAAGATATATTTTATTTGCTCACTGAAAAAAATGGGAGCTTTCTGCACAACTGAGCTAGTGACAGGAAAACCTATGCGTGACAAATCTCAAAGCTTCAACAACGAAGCTTTGAGAGGAATTCTTCCGTACTCTGACGTCTGGGACTCAACCGAGCTGAATTCAACCGAAATTTCCCTCCTACCAAGAACTAAATACTTAATTCTCCATCAACTTGGCGCCATTGAAGAAATACCTCTCCGCCAATCCACACACGATGATTTGGTCCTTAAACCTCTTGAGAATAATCATTTCCTTACCTTCAAAAACGGAATCCATATAATGAAATTATTTGCTCTGCTCACCACCCGATTCGAATTTCGTCTGGTAATAGAAACCAATAATGAGGAAGAAGAGCAGCTGGAACTACTAAATCTATTGAAAAAAGCTTGTCGCAAGAAGAGTCTCGCATTTCCTATCATCCAAGCCCTGGCAATACACAGCGGAAAAACTTTTCGTAACGTTCAATGCGATGACCCTGTGTTGGTAAGAGACAGACGCCATGGAATCTGGATAGCGGGTTATGGACGTGGAAAAGAAGATAAATCCTGTGCGAGAAAAGCAGTGTCGAAGTTGTTATCAATTTCAGAGTCCTCCAGAAGCAATCATTACGTATTTGATGACTCCTCAGTAGTGATCGACCAAGCGAAACTCGAAGGATGGAAAACCTGTGTAATTCGCGAGGACTTTCCAATTGATCGAGCGCTAAATAAAATACTCGAAAACGCTGTTGCGGGATCGCTGTTAGAAACGAATGAAGAGGCAAAGGACCTCCCAGAAGAAATGGGACTTCAGGACTCTGAGCTGAGTATGGGCAGGAGAAAATCGTCTCGAAAAGGGCCAGGAAGGAAAATTACTTTGGATCAAGCTATAAATGAGCTAAAATCGCAAATTTTACCCGAATTATCTTCAAAAGAGATGATATCAAACAAGCAGATCGGTTTCGAGACAGCTGACACAGACCTTTTTGAATATAAAGAGGAAATTGAGTCGAAAGTTAAAAGCTCTTTCATTGAGGCAAGGTTCAAGAACGTGTTAACTGGAAAAGAGTGGATTGGAAAAACAGACCTATCGGATCCGGTGCAATGGGAAGTATTTGCCTTCAGAGCAAAAGTTGCACGAGAAATTTACAATTTTTATGGAGCTTGTGTTCAAAATATTGAGTCGATTACATATACAAAGCCCCAAGGCAAAGCTTGTGTTTATTTACTGAGTGAGAGCCATCCTGAGTTGATAAGTTACAAGGCATTTTGTGATGGAAATTTTGATATTTTTCAACTAAAGAAAGGCAGAGAACTTGTTTCTGCTGATGGGAGGAAACTTCCGGAGCGAGGTCTCGGCACTATACTGGCAGTTGCAATGCTGCTGGGGGATACAAATGCTATCGGCACAAACTGCGAAAATACTGGACTTTTTATCCTGAGGGACCCAGATGACCAGGAGTATGCTCGAACAGTAAAACTTCATCCAGGAATTTTCAGTGAAAATAGCTCGGTCTGGAAACAAAAGGCAATTCCAGTCGGTATTGAAAAAGATATAGAAATATTAAGCTTGACACTTGCAAACCTTCCCTCAGAAACCCAAAAAGAGTTTCTCACAACCTTGAAACGAATTATCGAGACCTCAGAAGCAACTTTCCGCGGATTTTTTGAACCGAATTTTTGCAAAGGAGACAAGCTTAACTTTGTCTTGGCAAGAGATGAAGAACTCAAAAAGTTGCTTGAAAGGAGAAATCAGCTGCGTTTAACTTTCAAAGATGAGCTGACCTTTGCAGCAGAAGAGAGTAAACTGAATGAATCCAAAGAAGAAATATTAAAGATCTCAAATAAACAGTTTAATTACAGGGATTTCCGCTGGTACGTGCAGCCTGATGTTATAATCGACGGGAGCAGTAGGATCCCTTTATTAGAAGCGTTGGAGCCTCTTTTCGATTTTAATATGAACTCAGTTACAGCCATGCTGCTCAAGGGAGAGCCAGGGATAGGTAAAACAGCGGCGTTAGAATTTTTAGAGAATTACTTGTCAGAAAAATTCGCAGAACAGTCTATCATTCCGGTCTACCTTGATTTGAAAGAAGTCAGCGTGTACTCTTTGAAGCACTCCCTGCAGCAGATCATTGTTCATAGGCTAGAAGAAGGAAAAAATAAGATAATACTCCTCATAGACTCCTTTGATCAAATGGTTGATGACTACTTTATAAACCTCAATGATTGCTGGAACCTTGATAACTATTGGCCAAATCTACGAATTGTAATCAGCTGTAGAACACGATCGTTGAAGATTGGGGACCAAATGAAAATACGATTATTTAACCAAGGGTTTCAAGAATTCGAAATTCAACCGTTCAATCGAGACCAAATCGCAGAATTCATCAAGAAACAAGCAGAACTCTCAAATTACAAAGACTTTGATAAATTTGAAAAGCTGACCGAGTCGATTCCTGGAATTAATGAGTTAATAACGAATTCGTTAAATTTAAAATTGGTTTGCGAGAGTTTGCCCCTGTTGGAGAAGAAACTTCTTGATAATACAAGCCAAACACGACATGTGAATAGATTCTGGATATACGAATCGTTTATTGACTGCTGGATCGAGAAACAAAAAAGCTATTTAGGTGGGATAAGTGAAAAATTTAAAGATTTTTGTATGGATATTGCTTATAAAATCCACCATAAAGGAGAAACCTACGCTATTTCTTATGATTGGCGTTGGGAAACTTATTTTACATCAAAAAGGCCAGGTCTTTCTGAAGCCAGAGACGGGTGTCCTCTAAAATATTTATCAGACGGTCGATTTTGCTTTCATCAGAAGTCATTCTTGGACTATTTCACAGCGAAATTGATTATCGAAAGAGTTCTCAACGACCGCATCCGCCCAGATGAAAACTTGAGAATCATCTTGAGAGATCCTATGGTGAGGGACCTCATTATTAAAGCTGTAGACTTTCATCCGAGTGTGAAAATCGACTGCTTGGTGAAAATCAAAAACACGCAGTCGACATCTCAGGAGGCGCATTCAGCAGGGGCTGTGATGACGTTGCTCAATCTGGTGCGATTCAATTTCAGTAGCATGGAGCTTGGAAACATCGTAATCCCTGGAGCAATCTTGGATCATGGACTTTTCGATAGCACCAATTTCACAGGCGCAGACCTAACTGGAGCGAGCTTCCACGGAGCTTGGCTAAGAAACGCGAATTTTAAAAACGCTGCTATTAAAAACGTCAGTTTTGAAAGCGAAAACACTTTTGACGTGCCCGCGGAAATGACCTCTACCTCGTTTTCATTTAATGGCAAGTATCTCTTAACTGTGGCAAAGGAGTACATTTATCTGTTTGAATGGGACAGTATCGAAAGCTTGCTGCGACACCGCAAGACAATCTCAATAAAATACTACCAAATAGCCTCTTGCGCGATCAGTTGCGATGGGAAACTAGTCGCGGCTGGATGTTCAAGTGGCGAAATATTCCTCTGGCATATCACAGAAGAAAATTTCTCTCCTTTGCTGTTGAAGCACAATTCAGCGGCTATTTCGCTTGAGTTTAGCTCGGACTGCCAACGACTCGTCTCTCGAAGCCTTGACGAGACCATTCGAATCTGGAGCACCTTATCCAGAGAAATTATACAGGTTATCCCAGAGTACGACTTTGGTATTACCACCTGCACCCTCAGCAATGACGGTAAGCACCTCATAGGAGGAAGCAAAGACGGTGCGATTTATTCTTGGGATGCCTTTACCGGGAGCCCTTTGGGCTCATTCAATCTCAGCAATTCTACAATCACTAGCTGTAGATACAACTTCAACGGAAGAAACCTTGTATTCGGAGCCGAAGATGGGAGGGTCTACCTTTGCAGAGCTGATTCAATTAAAATTATCCAAGTTTTTGAAGGTCACACGAAACGTATCACCAGCTGTGCTTTTACCCTCGACGATAGTTTCGTAGTAACCAGCAGTGACGATAATACTATACGGATCTGGAGCGCTATATGCGGAGAGTGTCTGAAAACCTTGCAAAACCAAACAGCAGGCTTCATTTCTTGCATTTTTAGTCCTGACGGGAACTATATAATATCTGTTGGCCAGGACAAGGCCCTTTGTTATTGGCAAACACCTTCTGGACCTCAGAACACCAACCCAACAGAAATCGTCGATTGCGCGTTTCATATTGATGGAAAATTATTGGTTACTACAGGAGCGGATAGCGTCATTCGCGTTTGGGATGTATCCAATGACCATCCAATCAAATGTATCCAAGGTCACTCAGATAAAATCACAAGCTGCACATTGAGCCCTGATGGCAAGCAAATCGCATCTGGTAGCTATGATAAAACAGTTAGAGTCTGGGACTTGGAAACAGGACAGCCGAGATTCATTTTCGATGGCCACCAGTCGTTCGTCACAAGCTGCGCCTTTAGCCCTGATGGGAACCTGTTGGTCTCTGGAAGCTCTGATAAGAAAATTCATATTTGGGATTGCGTTTCAGGAGAGCAAATAAGAGTGCTTCAAGGCCATACATTGCATATTTCACGCTGTGTTTTCAGTTCTGATGGCAAAAAAGTCGCTTCAGCGAGTTGGGACAGCACGGTTCGAGTCTGGGATTCCAGTAAAGGTGTCTGCCTCAGGGTCCTTCAAGGCAGCGCAGCTCATTTTACGTGCTGTGCGTTCAGTCCTGATAACAAGCAAATAGTTGCGGGAAGTGTAGATGGGCTGGTTATTGTCTGGAACCACGTAACTGGGAGTAAAATTCATTCATCACAGGAGCATACCTCACCAGTCTCTGTGTGTGGGTTCGCTTCGAATGGCAAGCAGATTTTCTCAGGATATGAAGATGGAACTGTGAAAGTGTGGTCGATAGGGACCCAATTTCAGAATTATATCACTTTAAGGCCGAAAGCATCGAAAATAGTGGGTGCATCCTTTATTCCAATGAACCTAGGTTACGCACTTTCTCTCGCCCATGCTGATGGAGATGTCGAGTTCTGGCAAATTAGTCGATCAGGATCATCAAGATTGATTTGGGCACATCATAATTCAATAAATTTATTAGATACCGTGTTTGAGTAATTTAACTAGCTATCTTTTTTTTGGAAAATAATCAATAGAGGAGCTTATCATCAACTGACACTGTTTAAGGTGAAATGTTAATGCACTAATTTACCACGCGAATGTACTAATAGGAATTTTAATACCTGCTTGTCTTGGCGACGAGAAAGTGAATAGTTAGGTATTCACGAAAGTTTATGAAAAGAATATGATTCATGCTTTTAAATTAAACCTCAATGGCTGTTTGGTGTTTTCAATATGACCTGAACGTGTCGAAGATCAGATCCTTCATCAGCAAGCATAAGAATGATTCTCTTTTTCAGCAGTCTTTTATTGATTATTTCATACTTGGAGAGTTTGAAGAGGCACATCTTATAGCAGTTCAATACATATTGTGCACACATGAAGCTATTCTCAGATTGACTGCGGCTTTTATCAGATCTACTTTTAAAAGAAGTTTACACCAATAGCTGCAAATATTATATACAATACAAGCATGTACTGTATTTTTAAACATTTTAAGACAAACGCGCTATTTGTGAAAAATGAATTTGATAATGACTTCCGGGTCTTCGATTGAACGCACTTCCTCTCTCTTATACCGAGAAGCCAAACTTGATTACAGCCATAAGAGGGAAATTTGACTAGTTTCCTAACTATGATCTGATTCAAAAAATACCATTCTCTACGTTATCAACAATTTTGCATACCAGTAAAAATTCTGGCGTGAAGTCATATTTTGACAGGAGTGGATTTATTTTCTTTTCTTATTCAAAGCTATAAAGGGCTGTCTTACCTATATAACTTCAGTCTTTTCGCCAGACTCTAACATTAGTAAGCTGCTGAAAGCTGCCACCAAATTTAATTCCTCGTAATGCTCAGTATTAGATTCAGAATTAACTTACGGAGCCGAAATAGATTGCTAAATTGTTTTTAATATTGGCAAAACTGAAACACAATTCTAATTTATATCTCAGCACTGACAAAAAATTTCACGCGATTTGGATTCTGATTCACAAAACTGTTATAATCACCAATTTCAATAATTACCTGTCACTTCGCGCTTACAAATGGAAAACCGTAAAATCTCTCGGAGCAGTTCCCTCAAACGGCAAAAGACATCTTTTATCGGAAATCTCTTTGAAACGCTTGAGGTACCAATTGGGGTTTATTAATAGTTTTAATGATAACTTCATAGTCGCACAAGTACCAGCAAATCATATACTGGGGAGACGACGGTACATATTTTAATATCGTGCACCCTCAAGAATTCGCTGCGAACGTCCTCAGCAGAGAATTTGGCCATTGTGACCTCATTGCTTTCTTCCGAATGGTACTATTTAATCTCTAGAGATTCCCACCCATTATTAATGATCTAGCTGCGGAAATACAGTTTTAAGCGAATATTTACTCACGCTTTCAAAGCGGATGGGCAACTTCGCTATTCACATCCTTTATTCCTCAAGAATAGATGGTAAAATTGCAGTTTCTTCCTGTAGGATAATCTAATATTCCTTAGCGATCTGTTACACAAAATTAGAAAGGAGGGAAGTCCTTTTAAGAACTTGGAAGCTGATTCGGGCTCTTTGAGCCCTAGCGATCGTCAAGAAAGAAAAGTAAAATTAGAGTACGCGGAATGAATTAATTAATTCATTTTTTTGTAAAGAAGATCAAAAGAGTCAAGTTATCTAGCAATAATGAATCAAACGCAGACGACACGAACGACACGAATGTGCTGCCTGTGGGATCTTCATTGATGGCTTCGAATAGTGCGGAGACCACCATAACCGTTCAAGAAAATATTTTACAAATCCCTGTTTTTCATCTTAACGAGGATCATCATGGAGTAAACTTATTAGCATTGAATCAGTCGCTAACATCAGCATAGTTGGTGGAGGATTTCAGAGGAAATTTACAACATTTATTAATTTTCAACGAGTTTGAATCAGATTCTTGAGGAAGAGCTGAGAAACGATAACTATCTCTTTAGCTGTGGACTTTTTGTTGGCATTAGAGGCGTTCATCTGGGTTAGTACATAATTCCAGTCATTTCATTTTACTTCGTACAGTTGTTTTAATTCTTTTATAACAAGGACTCCCATCGCTTATACCTGATCTTATGCGTTCTTTATGCTCACTCTTCTCTGTCCGCGAAATTAAGAGAATATTGGAATAGATGTAGAAGCTCTATTTCTCAATCTAAACACCCAGTTATTGGAAACTAACAGCGTTGAGAAAAGAAACCCTGAGAATTTAATTTATTAGTGCCTCTTGTTAATTTCACGAATTCGGACAGTTCACTGGAAAATTGTTAAAATAAAATTTCGAGTATTGCTCTAAGAAAAGCGAAGTTAGGATTAAATAAATACCACATATTCTCAAAGTTTCTATATTTTGGATTTCTGAAATACCAATCACTGGAAATTTTTATAACATTCGAATGTGGTTGATAGCGACTCGTTTGCTGATAAGTTAGTTAATTACCCCAATTATTGAAGCGGCAACCAAGCCTTGACGAGAAAAAAACTACCCCCAACATGTTTAACAAATACTGGAAATTCCCATGTAATGGGCAAGCTTGATGGATTTCTGCTTGTGCCAAGTCTTAATGTTTGAAATAGCTTCGCAAATATAAGAGCTTAGAAAGTGCATTTTTTCAATAATTTAGACTCGTAGATTGAACTAATGCGGATTCGAGTACCTAAGCGCCATGTCTCCATTGACTGGCTTGTTAGCCACAATATGCTAATAATGACTCTCCAATTTTGATTAACTTAAGAAAGGAAAACGGATTATATGGCTGGCATAGAGCAATCCGCAGAATGAAACGAATTGAACTGCAATTTGAATTGACTGATGTGTTATGCTTCGTGCGGCTGACTGAGCATTGTTCATCGTCGATATTGAAAGCTAGCATAGAAAAACCTAAGAGAACAAAGCTGAATTTCTCTCCTTTCAAGCTATCTATCATCTTTGGCTTAACATCTAATATGTGACTCAACGAGTCTAAGTACTTTTAGCGCTACATTCACAATATCAACCTAGTTGATTTCCTAAGCTTCTCATAAAAGTCTTGAAGACGAGGAGGTGTTGTCAAAATGAGAAGAATAATAAATTTCATTGCTTACTTGTAAAAAGAGAGATCATGGTGTATCTAACAATATAAATTCCCTTCAAAGGCTGAATGGTGGTCGTTCATGTAGGAACAGAAGAGCAAAATTCTCTTTGATTGTGTAGAATCCTATCAGAAATTAGTGAATAAAAAATTTTACGATTTTAAGTACATCTTCGTTTCCATCTTGCTCAGGAAGTGTAAATAGCTGTGTTTCATGGCGATATAGGAGCAGCAATAACATCAGTACTAGTATCTTTTCATCTTTTAGCCCTTTTTGGTTCCTCTTAGCTAATAGAGTTATTATTTCTCATGACAATAATATCTTTTTACCTCTTCGTTTTGTCCATCTTCTCGCTTAGAATTCTTCAAAATATTCAGGTACATGCTTGCTTTGTGCGTTTTTGCATTTACTGCAGCAAATCACTTTAATATTTAATAAAAAAGGAGTATTCCAGCGATCGGTACTATCGGTCTTTTTGAAACAGCGGGTGAATGTAATCCATTCATTTGGGGTTTTGTGTCTTCTTCTGAAGCCATAAATTGCTAACTATTGTGAAGAGTTAAACTTGATGAGAAACGTACAATAGAGCTACTTTTTTGCAGAAAACGCTTAGATAAGAGCTTTGGATTAGTGTGGGTAGCACATTCTCAGCAAATGCATGGGTCTCAACAAGCTCGAAAGATAAGCCGCTTGCTTCCCAGCACACAATCTGAAAGAATAGTTTGTCTTATATAATTATTAGTGAATAAAAGTTAGAGAATGCCTTTTGCCTGCAAGATAAAGAACAGCTTTTTCAAAAATACGGACCCGAGCTTTCGCGGAGGGTCATGGTGTACAAGTCTCCATGATTTAAACAAACTGGATTGTATATTATTTCTAATTTTCCAACAGAGATTTATATCCAGCAAGCAGATAAATATTGACCAAGAGCTTCTAAGTTGCCAAGAATCTTTCTATTATTGAGTATTTAAAATGCCTTAGTGCGAACGAAGACTAAGCAAGCTAGGGAAAATGCTAAACTTGATTTAGAATCTCTTCGTAAATTATACTTTTTAAGAAAAAATCTTCTTGAGCGTTATGTTAAGGAACAATGTCGATATGAGATTTCTGCATTCAAAGATGAGAGCTGGTTGAATTTCGAATTCCTATCTGTTCAGGTGTTCCATCTCCTGAAAGTTGCTTCCATTCCTTTTTTATATATTTAGAACTATTAGCTCCATCCAGCGGACCTTAACTTTCAATCCGAATTGATTTTTGAGTGCTGTTATTTTCCTTGTTCCAGGAGAATCCTTTGCTTCGCAGGTGCTCAATGCCTTAGACCACTCTGTATTAGAAGTGCAATTCACTTTTCGAGCTGTCAGAAGCATCTTGAAATTAGTGTACAAATGGAATGCTCAGCTTTTGTTTACCGTTTACCGTAAAATCTGCTTTTCGTTCAGTGAATTAAAATAGCATTTGCAATACTTAATTTAAATACCGCCGAAATGCCCATACATCTGTTACTTGAACATCGTGAACAATTAATTATTCACAAAGGTCAATTATTAGCTTGAATAGCACCGCAGACGGTACTGAAGTTGTTCGTCAGAGAGCTAATTCTTAATAATCAGAAGCTAGCTACCAAAATTTAGGTTCGAAAATTCTTAAGCTATTTCAAAATTCACATGGCTAATACTTTTCCGCGAGAGAGAGACAGAAAATCTTTGTTAATAATCTGGTTTAATTAAGTTATGAGATGTATACCAGTTCTTCTTTCGCGTGCTTTCTCAGTGATATTGTTTATAGAAACACAAAGCCTTCGGCCTTCTGCGTATATCGAAGTCCTCGAGTTTCGAATATATTGGTTTTCTGGACATGGATTAAATCAAGACAGCTCCAAGAAATTGATAGAAAATAGTTATTGTGATGACTGCCTCGTAAGTCAATCAGACTGGATTCTGAAAAGAGGAATTAGCAGAGCCTTTCAAACCAAAACCATGATTCAAACAAAAGTATCAAAGGGATTATATTTCAACAATAAAGTTCAAAATTATGAGCTAGTCTAAATTTCAACTATCGCTAAAGCAACTTGCACTAAATTTTCGGACATTTCATCTGTTAGATGTGTAAATAGCTCGAAAAGTTGAAGTAATTTAGATAAATACAGAGCTTCTTGCAGTTTCGTTACGTCAATGCTTGTCACTTCTGTAATTTTGACCTTTTTGTTTCCTTTAATCTAGCTCATAACAATTATGATTATGACAAAGCACATCCTTACTTCCTCTTTCTTTTCTTCCTCATCTTCTTTGTAACATCTCATTCCACAACTTCCAGCCAATGAAGTTCTCCTGTAATTCTGTATTTTGTGGAGTGACTCGCTATGAGAAGCCTAAATAAGGGAATTTCCATATTATTACTGCCGTCCTCTTTGGAATAGAGCATGCATATATGAGATTCTTTCAGCATGTTTATCGTATTTCCTTCGAAAGCCATATAGCCTCAACTAAAATCAAAGAGTCATTTGAAGATGAATATATTTAATAAAGCACCTTTTGACAAAACGATCTCAAGCTAGAGCTACCGAGGTGCTCAAGGAGCCCCATTTGAGTCAAATCTTGGACTGATGATATCCAAAAATAGGAACCGTCATCTCCCCAGCTCAAAATCTGAGAAAATTGATTTGTCTAAGTTTGAAAAAGACCGTCAATTTGAATAAGAAATAATGTCTGTAATAGCTCTTACCTCCAGAGCATAGAAAAGCTTTTCTAAAAACACCGATTTGTATTTGGATGGAGGAAGGGCTTGATATTTTGTAAAGGCTTCCATTCTTGAAATTTATTTTTGGAAATCAATTATTTGCCTTCAGAAGGACGTTGAAGTGAATCTGGTTGAAATAAGCATTCAGTGATTGGCAAAATCACGGATGGCTGTAGAAGTGCGGATTAAATATTTTGCGTTCATCTGATCCAGCGCAATTTTTTAAACTTGCATTTGGGCCAGTGTTACGAGAGGACTATGGTATCATATAGAGCCTCTATTTTGTGGTATTTAGAGTTTCTGTTCTTGTAATTTCCATGACAATGGCTCGATAGTTGAGGTTTAACTTTCCGTGTGAGCATTTGATTCTGTCTACTCCAACATCTGGACACATCTGTACGAAGATCTTTGATTAAATTACTCTTTTCCAAAATGAAGCTGCTTTCTGTTATGAGCTGATTCGAAATCTGCATTCGGGGCGATGTGATATTGATTGCGGAAATTTCAAGTCTCCTTTTATTGCTTAAACAAGAAACAACTTTCAGTTTTGCCACTGCAGTCTTCCATCTGCATCTTCTTGAAATTGTGGCACATCACGACAGAACTAATATACATTAAAAAAAATAGAATATCTCTGCATGAAGAAATTAGATGGGGTGCCATTTTTAACAAAACATGAACCTTCTAATTTGGAAAAGTAATAGTGAGAATCTTAATGAAAGCCAGGCTACTATGCATCTATAGTTCACTTTGGAACTTAATTTACGTCCAAATTATAAGCCAGCATACCAAAACTAAAAAAGCTTGGACCAAAATGTCATATTTGTTGTTTTCTTATGCACTCTGCCTCTGAGTTTCTTAAAGAGCGATTCATTTATTAAAAATTATTAGAGTTATAAACAGTCTACTGTGTTAATTCAAGTTTGTGGGTTTTATTTTTTTTAAGTTAAATTTTGCTACTCGTTTATATACTTATTGAAAAGCTATATTCCTGACCTCTTTTCCAAGTTTCAGAGATGTATTGAGAATCGTTGCCCTCAATACCTGAAAAAAAATGTCATTCGTGCCTCGTTGCTTGGATAATTGACCTAAAGTAACAGTCGCCTCGCAGTTTGTATTCAGTCCAGATTCTATCAAGTCTTGTTGACCTTTTAGCGGCCTCGTTCACGGTCAAGTTGGGCCAAAAAGGACTCCTTGAAAAAAGCATGTTTACGACACGAAATTCCTTGTGATGGTCGACCTTTTAGATTGGTTTCGAGCAAGCAAAGGAAATTTTCTTTTAGCTAATCCAACATGAAGGCTTTGATTGATATCTTGATGCTTTCTTCTTCTCTCTAGTTCTTTGGATACATATGAATCCTTCCACAGTCTGGGTACGCGAAAAAGACATCTTGGAAGAAAACTGATTTGTTAAGGAAAGGCTTTGGAACTAACTTATGCCAAATTCTTTTCCTCCAATTCAAACTCGACATTATGATATCCAGTTGGCTTTGTTTTGAAAAAGGTTGGCATGAATAAAACAGGAATTTCAGAAACCTTCACCTTCCACTTTTCTTTTATCAGACTAAGCCAGCATTGAGAGCAAAAGATCTCATCTAAAATGAAGAATAAGAATCTCTTCGAAGTAGATGTCCTTCTCATATAATTTCCCAACAAAAATTTAGATTTTATTCCATGTTGCTCTTTTTCGCTCACCTTGAAGGCGAAGGAATTAATTAGAAACTTTAAATTACGGAAACAATGAGGAGAGATTATGTCTACTCACGATACAAAAGCGAATGAAAATTAAGGAGGTAAATTCCTTTATATCAATTTCACTCCGGAAACATTGAGCACTCTCCTTTCAAGTCTAATATGTTCAGAACTCCCTCCAGCAAGCTAATTAAACTAAGATATAATATTTATTTGCTCATCACACCACAGAGTTTGTGTTGACTTCTTTCACATTGTCAAGAAGCTCTATCAAGAGGCGATGAATATTTTCAATATAAACTTATGCGGTAGGGGCATATAAGCTCTTTTTGATCAGTGATCTAAGGACACAAA
>ENA-UOUE01000215-UOUE01000215.1-compost-metagenome-genome-assembly--contig:-NODE-215-length-48943-cov-14.308190_pt1 | contig 48943 bp, 29 predicted proteins | sample MGYA00238146_ERZ747223 | MGnify/ENA primary metagenome ERZ747223 (study PRJEB28781, sample SAMN06268865) | compost metagenome | isolation source: single cell | place: USA: California, Emeryville, Joint...
GTGCCACAGTCATTGATAAAATAGCTTCTGCTACCCTCTCTGCGATTGATCGCGGCGCCTGGCTTTCTATGTTAGGTATTTATGGGAAGATAGTCCAACTTGGCCTCACTGCATACGACGGGTACGTCAAATATCGAGAGACAATTGCGGATACTTGGGAAAAAGCGTTTAAAGAAGCTGTGACGACAGGAACATATCTCGCTCATGTTCTTCAGCAATCTGATTACTACAAGGATAAGACGATAACTCTTGTTGGGTTTAGCCTTGGAACAATGGTGGTCTCGTGCTGTCTATGGGAGCTTGAACGACTGAAATGCTATGATCGACTATACGATGTGGTTGTTATGGGAGGAGTCGTTAACACAGGAGATTTTATGAATTCAAGCCTGAAACCAATTGCGTGTAACCTGATTAACTGCTATTCGCGGGATGACTCGGTGCTTAAGTATATCTTGAGAGCTGCAGACATTACTGCTGATCCTATTGGACTTTCCGAAATTGTCACTCCAGCAAAGAATGTGAAAAATTATGATTTCACTGAGGCAGTGGGTGGGCATTTTGATTACCGACAGAGGATGAAGCCTGTCCTCAGAAGAATTGATTTTAACGAAGACATAAACTATATTTTTGATGAACAATAATTTTTTTGTGCCTGACTTACTAGTGATAATAATGCTGCTTTACCGTGTATCCATCCATGTTTTTAGATTTTTGTTTCCTGATCAGTTTATTGTGTATATTTCTGTTTCTGTTCTGACTCATTCATTATTAGTTTACACTATCAATGTAATACTTTATTGAATTAAAAATGGAAACAAACTTTCTTAAATCATGTCTAATAGTTCTCAAGAAGAACTAAAAAGTCCCACACTATTTCTTAATCCGTTTGAGTAACATAGAAATACATGCGGTCTTGTAAAATATTCAAAATTTTCCAGGTCATAGAACACATATTTTTCAAGATTTAATACATCGTTCAAAAACAATTAAATGAGAGCAATCCTAATGCTGCATAGTTGTAAAAGCATTTCAAATTTTCTTGAAGAGTTGCAGGTTTTGATCTTTCTTCCTCAGATCAGTCGCTTTCTTCAAATTTGGAATTCTCTCAATTTGGAAAACTTGATAAAATCTAGGGTTTTGCAATCTTCTTGTTTTCCAGCAGAACGCAAGATTTCGGTCCTAGAATTCACTGCCTATTGAAATATGAATATCGCATGATAGTGTTCTTTTGTTTGCTCAGGGAATTGTGCAAATTTTTTGTAAGAAGCAGGCTGCAATAATTTTTTCAGAAAAGAATATAAGCAATCTCACCAATTTAATTAGGACCTGAGCGAGACTTTATTAAATTATAGTTCAAAATGCAGCAACAAAGGAAAAAATTCAAGAAAAGTGGCCCGCTCTTTGATGAGAAGGCATATAGAGCGAGCTTCTATGACATGGTGTTGGAACTCCAACCCTTATTCGCAGCTACTGAATCAGAAATACAGGAGTTCGCAAGAGAGCCATCGAAAGATCTGTTAGGTTCCATACTTCAGCTGATAATAGAACAGGAATTGCGGAAGAAGATAGGAAATCCGAACTCGACCAATAGTTCTCAGAATCTTCAGACAAGTTGTGAAGACGCGCGAAAAAACCTTAAGGACTTTTTGACACAAATTAACGAAATGATTGATTTCGTGGGATCTGGCCAACTCAAGAAGATGGTACAGGTCCTTGGGATAGAAGTAAATAGAAACGCAGATGAAACAGAAACTAGCATGGGAATGATGAACAAGAAAAATGATTGGGAAACAAACTTCTTAACTATGATATTGAAACTTCTTCAAGAAATACGGTTTCTCATTGAACTACCGGAGAATCCGGATGATTTTAAACAATTCTATGAAATTAACAACAATATGAGCTTGAAATCTTTATTTTCAAAAGATAAAGAAAGCATGCATTTCCTCGATGCGGTTATTTTCTCTAAAAAACAGTATGAGCTTCTTAACAACCAAGCGGTCGCTTCTTTCTTTAAGAAGAAAAAGATAAAAGTAGGTAAAAAGACCACAGAAGAATTTGCAAAAAATCTGAAAGAGATTACAGAAGAACTACTCAAAAAAGTTCCCTCGTTCTTTGATAATATTCTTGAGGAAGAAAAAAAAATCAAAGGAGCTAAACTTCAGGGTGCGGACCTTCAGCTTCTCTCGGAAAATATTTATCATGAATTCCAGAAAGGTCTAGAATCAGAAGAAATAGCATCCAAAATAAAAGAAAAAAGAGAAAATATTGCAGATTTACCTCTGCTTCCGCAGGATGTTAAAAAATTAGATGAAATAAAAAAATTCACAACGCAGCAAACTACTGCCTATATGTCCAACAGTAGCATGGGAGATTACGAAAAATATATGGATGAATATGTCTCACAACTAAAATTTATAGGGCTGAGAGGAGAGTATGAAGGTCTCGCTTATTTTGTCAATAAAAAATTGGATAAGACAACGGAGGAACCCAAAGAAGAGAAATCCAGAGAAGCGGAAAAGAGTATCATTTCATTATTCCTGGAGATACAGCATCCTGATAGATTAAAAACAAATTTTGACTCTAAACCGATATGGAAAAGTTCTCAAGACAAACAGTTTGAGAACCAAATCATAGAAAAACTTAAAACAATGAAAATTCGAATAGAATTTGTCGATGGTGAGCTTCCAACTTTCAGTCGATCAAATAAAATGCACTCTACAAAAACTTCAATTCCTGAGAGTGTCTACTACTGCAGTTTTAGAGACGGACTGCATTTTATAAATTCAAAACCAAACCAAAATTACAAATTATTTCGGGGGGATTTAGAAAAAAAACTTGAAAACCGTTGCCCTGTCTCTGAAGAATCTATCTTGATTAAAACTAAAACCAGTGAATTTTTCAATATGGTTCTTCATTATTTAGATCATTGTTGTCACGGAATTTCAGCTGATTTTTTCACAAAGAAATTCAAGGCTTGTTTCCTAATCTATTCTTTCGACCAAGAGGCTAACCCACAAAGGACTCTCGACTTGAGTAGCGAGTCAATTGAAAAGTTCATAGATGCGATTATGAAAAAGGATAATAAGTTTCAAGTTGAAGAACGAAAAGGAAGCGAGTAATTTGACAGAAGAGGAATTTCTTGTTGCTATCTCCTGTGTACATCTCATGGTTTATTGAAATTGTAACAAAAACTGAATACCTTCCCTTGCTTCGCTATATCTTCCTCAAATTTCATATTCTTCTATTGAATTTGCATCTTCAAGAGCAGTCGAATAAACAATCTATTTTCAAAACCAACAATTCATTGTAAGATTACTAAACCATTCTCTGAATCATTAAATATTTTTTACAACTACTCGGTTATGAAAAGCTATTCAGTTTCTTGGTTGGAAAATAGCCTTTTATATTATTATATGTGAGCAAAGAAAGGTGTTTCATCACTTATTCATATATGTGTATGATGTGATATTATTTAATCATCTTGAGAATGTGAAACCATCAACGTATTAATAATCAAAAACTCACAGAGAAAATGTAGTTGATTTGGCTTGTTCTTATAAAGTTTGATTTACAAATTTAAATTCGATGCTCATGTAGGAATAAATGCAGGTATTGAATACGAAAAGCCAGCATACATTTCGTCTGATCAGCGTAAAGACAGCGTTTGAAGTGCGTCGGTTTTGTAAGTAGCGTTTGAATCTCCAAACAGCTATAATAATCAGAGTGAGCACCGCCTCAAAGATAAATTCGATGATGAAGCCAACGTAGATAGTTGATACATCTGGTGTAGTCCATGGCTGGAAAGTGTTAGTTATTGCGCCTGGGCCGATGGCTCTGCACACCAAATAATACAATGGAAAGACTAACATATTAGCGAGATCAGACGCTTGGAGTAGAATCATGTTCATCGTAATTCCAAAGGCTGTCTTTTGGGTCACTCTTTGTCTTTCTGGGTCCTTAAACAGTTTTGCCTTGACGACATCAAATAAGGCAGCTGGAACTACCAGGAATAACAATTTGAAAATCACACATTTCATGATGAGGGCTGGAATTAATGCACTCAGGCCTTCTGAAACATAGCTGACACTCAGAGCTTCCCGTACAAGTGCACTAATCGTCATATTTGTAAGCAAGAGCACTAAACTCTCTCCCATGTAAGTATTCGCCTTTCGTTCTATCAGGATCATCAAATGTTTGAATATTTCCATGACAATGTAGTAGGCGAAAATTATTCCGATGGACTCGGTGGTCTTGCCTTCTTGAATATACTTGTCAACGCCGAGCATCATCCCGACTCCTCCACAACACATTACCGCCCATAGCATCAAAAGGCCGTGGATGATTGTGTATTTTAAGTCTGAAATGGCTGCGCTTCCATTGGTCTCTTTCTGGTTGTAGAAGTAGACAAAGTTGAGAATTAGGTTCCCAATGATAACCATTATCTTGGTCGAAACCAGATAAGTGTCATTGTTTCGCAAGAAGTTATTAAGTGCAGGGAACAGTAAGGTCGAAGTGCATATGATAACAATATTATAAATGAAATAGTCGTTGTAAGTGATGGATCTGTTGTCTTTCTTCTCGTAGGTGATCAGCCTATTGATCAGGAACGTATTTAAGATTCCAAAGAAAAACCCATCAGCGTAATCATAGACAAGAAATATCCCACCTGCAGCTAGCGAAAGAGAAGCAACATAAATGAGTAATCCTCCAAACCAAAAAAATATGGACCCGACAAGCAGCCTCGTCATGGGACTGATTTTTGTCCTCTGCTTTTTAACTGCCAATTTTTTTGCCACCTTGACTGCTAAACTGGTTTTAGCAACCGAATTTTGCCCCTTGGTAAGCGCTGTCGGAGTTCCATTCATCAGCTTGTCGGCGTCAACACCAGATGGACTGATAGGAAGGTCCTGAGACACTTTGGGTTGTATATCTGCCAACTCTACGTTCATGTCGTTCCTCTATATTTCAAAACTATAACAATTAAAGGAGAAAAAAAGTATTGGTATAGTTATTTTAGCTTTATTCCAGTTAATAAATAAAATACTCAAATAGTTTCCAGAGGACAGTCTCCTTGGCTTCAATAATTTAGTTGAAAAGTTGCACAAGAAAGACGTGAAGGATAGAGAGACCACATAGGTTGCTTATAGAAGAATTAATAATTAAATCCTCTCTAATGATGCAAATTAAAGAGGGATCCATTTCCATGAAATCCAATTTATGACGTAAATCTAATTGGAATACACATGATCCGAGATCTTCTTCAAGCCACGAAGGAAACAAGATGCAACAACCGGTTGAATATTACAGTTAACATAGCTTTAAATTATTTTATTTAGCTAATAAAAGGAGAAAAACTCTAAAGAATTAATTATGAAAACGTTAACTTTAGAATGATGAATTTTCGATAGGCATTATATAGAATGAAAATTACACTGTTAATGATGTATTTTTTCTATGAGGATCGTATCTAGATAGTATTACTTATATGTTGGGCTGTTCACTGACTACAATAAACCTGAAAGATTGCATTTTGACAGAAGTTATCTTTGAATCCTAAAGTTTGTGTTCTCCATGGATAAAATCGATTTGGAAAAAGATGAGCTGAGACTACACCACTTCCAAAAAAAAATTTATCACATTATTCAGATCACTTGGGCTCTCTTTTTCCTTTTTTTTTTACTTTACAGTCAACATCATTTAAAACCAACATAAAGTTCCTTTTGACGTCCATTGAAAAAGAAATAAGATAAACCCTCGTTCTCATCATACGCCAAACAATCCTTGAGGATTGGGATAAGAGTTATTCGACTATCAACAAATCTCCTATCTCAGATATTTGAAAAGATCCAGCAACAAAGTTTATATGATTCGTTTTCTAATCCCTGAGCAACAGACTAGTCTGCTGATGTTAGCTGATGTTAGCGTGAATGTCGGTAGATATTTTGGTTTAGACATTAACTTGTCTTTAAATATCACGAATGAATCGAAAACCTATGCCGAAAAAGTTCATTCATGATGCATTGATCGATGAGGTTCTCTCAAAACCTAAAAAAGCACACTGATTTCCAATCAATCTTTAGGTATGTAACAGCAGATGCGCGTATTGTTGCTTACCAATAGTGAAGAACACACTTGTAGTTCGACGCATAAATAATATCTACCTTGGGATTAATCTATTGACTGTTTAGTAGTACGATTAGAATCAAAGAGTTTCCAGTCTCGAATTTTCTCCGTGCAAGAAACCGATTTACAGCAAATTTCAAATTCGCCAATTGAATATTGAGTTTGAATCAGGAAATATTTTACCTTTAATTAATAACACAATAAGAAACTCAACCTTCCATGCCTTGGACTTCTTTAGCTCGAAGTTCATTTTTACTCAGTTTTCTTGGGCTCGTGATAAATTCTGTCATGGGTAAAAAAATCTTAGTTCATTCAAAACTTATCAATTATAATGGAACACAGCTGGCACAATGACAGGATCAATATCAGCCTCACCATCTCAAATTGCTCAATCTGCAACATATACAATTTCATTATATCGTACAAGTACGACAATTCCAGTTGGTTCCACCCTCCAACTGACCTTCCCAAGCGAATACTCGATCGCTAACGGTGCTGTTTCCTGCTCTCAAGTAATATTTGATTTCTCTTCATTATCTCAATCGTGTGCACTGAAAGGTTCTTGGTTTCTCTGGTGCAATCACTTGCACAGCCGCATCCAATGTAATTACTATATCAGGCGATTATACCTCATCTCCACCACCTAACTTCATAAACTTCGAACTTTTCAATATCGTCAATCCCTCTCTAACAGCTCCAACCGCCGTGTTTGCTGCAGTTATTAAAAACGGAGCCACGACAATAGATAACCTTTCTGATAGCCTCTTTTATTTTAAAGCTGACCCAGGAACGCTTCAGAGTTGTCAAATTACAAGTTCTTCTTCTATCGTTGGAGATACAGCTACAGCTACAGTGCAATTTTCAACCGTTAATAAAGTCCCGGCTGGAGGTTATTTGAAACTTGTAGTCCCCATATGGAATCCAGATGACCCGACACCAGTTTCAACCATCGTAACTCCAGGAGTTTCGTGCAGTAACCCTTCAGTAACAAAAACAATATGATGAATACCGATTTATCTTACAACTCTTTGGCTAGGGTATTGATGGAACACTTGGATGCTCATTTTCGACTGGTACAAATACACTCACTTTAAGTGGTGGTTTTGTAACTCAAAAAACTGGGACTATGTCCTTTGACATCTCGCAAATTCGAAATCCTTTAAGCACTGATGCCAAAGTAATCACATTCTTCTGTCCATCATTTAACTTTGATAAATATTCAGGATGGATTTACATTAGAGACCTATGATTCATTAGGAAATAAAATCGAATACTGTACCACTATGACCCTTCAAGTATCCACGCCAGCAACAATTACCTCGAAAGGCTTCTTTTGTTCCAACAACAATATCGGTACCAATGACGAGTGTCGACTCACTTTCATTACAGTCAATCCTCTCTCAAAATTATCAAAGATCCGAATCATCTTTCCGCCTCAACTGTCTCTGGCACTCCTAACAGTTGTTGGCCAAACTGGGGTTAAACCAGGCTCGCTCGCTTATACTAACCTCGGTTCAAACACGATTTTGCTTACTGATGCAGTAGACAACTACAAAGCCGCCGGTACGAACTTTACGATAGTTTTTCGGTACGTAACTCTACCAACCACCACGGCCGCCACATCGAGTTTCGTTGTTACTACTGAATCCCCAGCCGGAGGTCTGGTGTCAAGAGTTTCATCAGGATTTACGTACCAAGCGGCTCCTGGATTAATCAATTCTATCACTATTACTGCAGCGATTCCAACAGTTGCTACCACGACAACGTTTACGTTTTTATTCACTCCGTCAAGCTCGCTTCCGGCAACCGGTGGTGTCAAAATAACGTTTCCGTCAGAACTGGTAATCTTAGACCAGGGCTCTGGTGCCTGTCTCTCAGGGAATACACCTGCTGTTAATCCTACTCTTTCTTGTTCTGCAAATTCGCAGGTGTTGACTGTTTCAGCGATGTTCTCAAGCTACACTGGAGGAAACCCAATCGGCTTTACAGTGAATTCAGTCACAAATCCTAGCAGTACTAAGCCGACCTCCACGTTCACCATTCAGACCTTTTCAGATATTACAAACTCCGCTACACTAACCGATCAATCCACAACAGCTACATACGCAGCGACAAATTATGCGGCACTATCCCTGAGTTCAATTACAATTGTTCCTAGTTCTTTCACGGTATCTACTTTATCAACCTACACATTTACCTTCAAAAACGCGCACACTCTTTTTGCGCTAGGAACGATCATAATCCAGCTCCCTTCCACAATTACAATTCCAGATACCACTACTACACAAGATTCGTTTGCTCCTGGTGCAGTTTTTGGAGGCTCTGCTTCCCTTGCTGTAACTTCTTCAGCATTGACGATTACAAACGCAGTTGCAACAGACCTTGCAGCTGGTTCTACAATTTCATTCTCTGTGAGCGGTCTACAGAATCCACCAACTCTTCAGCCAACGGCATCATTTACTATCTTAACACGAACTTTCGACGCCTACTCGATAGATGGGATCAACTCTGGAGTTACAGTCACGATGACTACGGTTCCAACCTTTTCTCAGGTTCAAATCACCCCAACAAGCTACTACAATGGTGCGAGTACGACATATCGGTTTGCAGTAACAGTTAGAAATCCGCATTACTCAGGAGATTATCTAGAGATCGTATTCCCGTCGGCAATCACGTTTTCTAATATACCAACCTGTTCGGCAGTTTCGAACTTGGGATCGATCTCTGGTGTCAAGAGTGGTCAGAATTTGAGAGTCACGCTTGCCTTCTCTTCAAGTCCATTAGCAGCACTTCTTGTCTTCGTCTTTGATGTTTCAACTTTCACAAATCCCACAAGTGTGGAACCGTTTCCCTCTATTGGGATAACATCTTACAGCTCTGCCGGTTATAAAAGAGAGGAAACACTAACCGGTATAACCTTCACAACCCTACCGAATATTTTATCCTCGATAACTGTGGAACCAGAGAATCCGATACCAGGGGCAGCCACAAGTTACACTGTCCAATTTACATCTGTTGTTGCTATTCCAAGCGCCGGATCAATAGCCGTAAGAATCCCGACTGAAATTACCGTTTCGAGCCCGACTTGTACCTTTAACCAAGGAGTTTTAGGTCCATCTGCATCGTGTTCTTACACTGAAGCTACTAGAACTATTCTTGTCACAAATGGAGGGCCATTCTCGACCACAATTAGCTTTACAATCGACGGTCTTACAAATCCTTCCTCTGGAACAAGCTCTACATTCCAAGTCTATACGTACGACGGAGGGAATTACGAAATAGACCAAAAGACCACATCATTAACCTATGAGTATTTATGCACGCTTCCCTGCAATACTTGCATGACTGGACAGCCTTCAAATTGTACTAGCTGCTTTACGAGTGAATATACGGATAAAATTTACCTGTATTATGGCTCATGCTTAACTGCCTGTCCAACTGACGCCCCTCCTGATAGTTCAAACGTTTGTGCCAGCTGCGGTTCCGGCTGTATCAGCTGTAGCGCTTCAACCTGCACAGAATGCTCGTCGAACTATACATTAGTGAATGGTACGTGCACTCTTATCGCTACTAGCGATACCTCTTTTGCGTCTGCACTAAAAAATGGAGCTCCCTTCCCATTCCTGATTACGGCTGCATGTTTCATTGTCTTTTTGCTGGTGGCTCAGTCGGTCTATAAAAAAATGTCTTTCACGACGAATCTCCTCGCTTTCTTCGGATTTCTCGAATTTATGGGCATCTTCACGTTTTTAATATTGATGTCAAAAGAAAGAGGACTGAGTGCAAGTGTTTCAGTATCAATGAACAACGCAGATATAATCCTGATCGTATTTGCTTTGGTTGTCAATTATCTCCTCAACGTCGTGCTCATAGTCTACTATGCTGTAAAAATCAACAAGGACGCCGTATTTTTAGAATGGCGCAACAGAGAAAATATGACCTGTGGCTCTAGGACAATCCTCTGCTTCTCTGCACTCACCTCGCTGAAATTTTTCCCAATTTTCCATGGGAAATTCCTGCAGTTTAAAGTATTTACAGCTAAATGTTCTTCTGTTACGGTGCTGTATCCATTGGCAGTGCTGATGTGCCTTCATAGCTTGCTTACTGGAATTACGGCGATCGCTTCAAGCGCCATATATCTCCAAAATGTAGGTCTATTGCCGGTCCAAGCGACAATAATGGCTATCGAGCTTCCAATTTTGGTGGTATTAACGTTCATTATCTTCCTCTTTGAAACGAGAAAATCTAAAAACTACTTTGACATGGTCACGGCTGAAGACGAGAAATATCTGAAAGTTGACGAGGAATCTAGAGGCGTCGTTGGATTAGTAAAAGGTGCGCAAGTTACTCACAAAAAAGAAGATGGCGGAGCACTGAAAGGGATATTAAAAGATGTTAATAATACCAGATCTTCAATACATAACAAAGATGAGAAGGGAGTCGGGAAAGACGACGGTTCAGTACTTCATGACATCTCTAGTATTCATGATGAGACTCTTATCGTGAACATTCAGCAGAAAGGCACAGGGAAGAATGTTGGGAAAAAACCATTCGATATCCAGCGTCAAGAGTTAATATCCATACAAAATAAGAATTCGCCGTCAGGAGGAGAAGAATCTTCAAAAAGCAACCGGTACAACGGAGAAGACGATATTCCTACATTGCGAAAAGGTGCCACTGTTTCGATAAATCGGCAAAAATCGATAAAAGCACAAGACAGATCTATGAATGACAGCTTGAACGAGTCGAGTGCGAATTTGCTTTATCAAGGGAAGCAAGAAAAGCTGAAAGAGTTGAAAGAGGAAGATACATATACAGAGAACGTTGAAGCGGCTCAAAATAAAAGGATTCGTGAGAGCGGAGTTTTGGGTGGAGGGTCAGTGAGACAAAGCTACAATTCTCAGAGAGGGCAAAACAAGGCCACGCTGACTGAAGATCAGGATCAAAATAATATATCGAAAAATGAAGTAGTTGACTCAAACATCACAAGCTTGTCGCATAAGGAGAAAAAATCCCAAGGAACTCAAGTGGAAAATGAGGAAACCAACTCCAATATTAATGAAAAGGGTTCTGCTACAGGAAAATACACATCGAATCGCAACTCAAGCGTTCTGACTCAATCGAATCAAGCTGATCAGGCTAATCTAACTCAAGAGGAAGGTAGAGTGATAAACAAGAGCATCAGACAATCGACTCAGGACATTAATATGAAAGGTAATCAGTCCAACTGCTATCAAGAGCAAGGAATAGGCACAAACGAATCCATCAGACAATCGGTCCAGGGAGGTAATGACCAGCTTGCTCGAAGTAATATAGGCTTGGATCAGGAAACGCAACATGAAGAATATGGGCAAAATACTCTACAACAGTCGTATGTTTCGAAAAATGTTTCTGGTATCAAGTCGTCTCGATATGAGACAAACAGTGGGCCTGGAAGCCCAGAGAAGCAAACGAACGACAGAAGACCGAGAGACTTAATTCAGTCAAATGACGACTGGGATCCTGAACTCTATTCAAAGGAGGTTGGAGGGATTCCAATCTTGCAAAATAATTCCTATGTTGATCCTTTTTATGTTCCTGATAAAAATAAACCATTACCAAAAGACAAGTTGAAAGGACCTGCGGACTCTCAAGACCACATCACGAAAGAAGAGGATGACTATGCAGCTATTAATCAGCAACAGGCAAACTTGAATGATGAGATCAGGTTTATTTCAAGTTCGAATCAAAAGGACAAATCGAGATCTCAATCCCAGGATGAGACTAACAAGACGGCTAGCAATCTTACTGGAAAGGATAGTGGTAAGACTGACAAGCTTCAGTCGCAAGACAAATCACGAAAGAACAGCTCCGACACAAAGAAAGCTGACATGAAAACCGAGTCTAAATCGAAGCAAAATCCATTGCTCAATCGTAAATTCAAGGAAGATACCACGACTAAAGGAAAGAATATTCCAAGTAACCAGACTTCTACAGAATATAGCAAGTTAAAGCGGCAAAATGTCAACGATGATAAGAAAAATTTGATTAACAGTAAAGAAGGAAAATCAGGAAAATCAGGAAAAGCAGAGGCAACAGGAATTAATTCAAACCAAAATGTTACAAGTAACAAAGCAGACAGCAACAAACTCAAAGATCAATACCTGGAGCCTCAAGACAATCCTGATGATAACGCGGTTATCAAACTCGGAGGCAACAATGATGGGCCGATTACTCGACATTTAAGGCTTCAAGATAATAAGAACTACCCACCACAAAATTTAAATGAAAATTTCACTTATAAGTATAGAGATGATCCAGCCTATAGTAGCAAAGACACTACATTAAACAGGCTGAAAATGTTGGATCCTCGATTTGATACCGGAGACCGTGCTTCTGTAGAGCCAACTGACAATTTTGGCCATATTATCCAGCAAGACCAGACTGGTGGAGTTAACAATTTGACGCGTAGCGGCACTATAAAGAATAATTTCTTCGAGCTCAACCAGCCGTCTGACAAAAATCAGACTTCAAAGAACCGATATCCCGATGGAGATGAGTCCAATAATGAGATCCAGAAGAAGGGAGATTTGAAATCTCAAGATAGTCCTCTAAGAGATCCAAATAGCTCTTTTAATAAGGTTGAGGAAGCGAAAAAAGAAAACGAAAATTGGGCTGAGCCAGCTCCTATGAAAAGAAAGCATCAGTATGAAATTGAGGATCATGGTGATATTGTTGTGGGCGCTTCACACGAGTTTGTAAATGAAGATACTCCAAGTAATTACGATGCGATGAATCAAAGATATGACGATGATGTTAACCATCGAATTCAACCCGGGTCTCGTGGGACTAATTACCAAAATTTGGCACACGGTTCACGAGAAATGCAATTAAAGTCTATTCACTTGCCGCAACTCAAAACTCTAGGTATGTTATTTTTTCATTTAGCTAACAGTAATTTAATTTTTCTTATAGAAACGATTACGTTCGATAAGCAGACTTTGTCAACAAAGAACGATCGAAAAACACCATTGCCCAAGGTTACCAAATAACTTTATAATTTTTACTATGTGATATTTTTTGTGACTAATTGAGAAGAAAATTGCCTATATAGCTAATGTTGCATTAGTATGCCTTCAGATGCCTTCTTTAGGAGAGAGGGTTTTTATTTTTTCCCGTTATTTGGAAAGAGAATCAATGTTTACTATGAAACATATTGAAAGGCATACAAACTTTAGAACAACTAAGCTCCTATTGGTTTGAACATAATCAGGCGAATACTGGAGATGAAACATGCTGAGAGCACAATGCGGTAAAAATTGTCACCGAATTCATAATATTGTATTGTTCAAGCACTAAAATCATACTTGTCTCTCAAAAAAAGTTTATCACTGTTGAACAATCATTCAGACAGGTTTGACAGTATCCTGAAAAACGATAAAGAAACTCTTGATATCAATATAGTATTATCCGCTAAGGCTTCAAGAGAATCATCCTTTGTCCTTATTTCAGCTGGGAAACTAATATATCGAATCTTGCAGTATTAATATTACGTATCTTAAGTTCTGCTTTAGTCTCCTATAATACGATTGAGATCGCGCCATTAAGTATAAAGAATTAGAAGATTTTTTCTTTTACAATTCTTAAGTTGACATAAAATATCAACTTAACGGCGATTAAGTTGCAGTTATCAGTCGAAATGTCTGAACGTTTGAATCCAAGAAGTGAAGCTTTCCAAAGTAAAGGAAATCAGAAGTAACGGTTTTAGATGCAAACGAAGTTCCATTTTAAATTTGAATTGAAGCCAATAGAGATGCTACTTCAGAAAAATCCGATGCGTGCCTTGTAAATAAAGTATCCCAAATTTCATCCTTCAGATGCGAGAAATTGCATTTAGGTCGAAAAGAGAAGAGAGAAAGATAAATTCAGTCCTTCAAATTCCACAAAGAATTCGAAATCTAATATATTCTCAACTTCTTCGTCAGACTGGATCAAATGATGCTGTAATCTCAGAAAACCATGTCTTTAAGGTACGAAAAAACTACAATACGATCCTATCTTTTAGAGAAATTCGTTAAGTAAGAATTTAGTCTTTTTGCTAAGAAATAAATGCTAAAATGCTATTCTCTCATGACTTCGAAACGAGGAATAAAATACTAACAGAGACAGGAATTGGGGATTTTCTGATTCATTTTCAGACCTTCTTAGACGAAACACACTTAATTTCGCTGATTTAGGTCTCGAAACTCCAATTCAGGCGATATGCAGCAATCATGGGAGAAAAAAAGAGGAGGGCTACTGAGTTACGGCCTGTCTGCGAGTTGGTTTCTCTTTTGATGGATCGTTTTTAGTACTAGGAAAAGAGCCTTCAGTCCACCGGAAATCCTCCGGGCGAGTCAATTTTAGCTCCAGCATTTGCGTTGCTAATGAAAATTAAAATTTAATTGATCCTGCCAAGGCTGTTAATAAAAAGTAGCTGTCATAAAAATCGATTAGCATTTATTATTTTTTTAAAAATCAAGTATTTTTGCTGAGCACTTATCTTTCTTGTTTCTAAGATCTCATGCATAGCGGCAAGCACTCTCAGCAAGATGGGCACAATAGCAAAAAGCCTCGTCATAGAAGAGATAGCGATGAACATCCAAACTTAAATGTGCATTCTGCAAAACAAGACGATACTGCACATCATTTAGCAGAAAAACCTTTTGAGAAGGTCTATTCAGATGCCAGAGGTCCGCCTGAAGAAACAGGTCTGGTTCAGCCTCGGGCTTTTCAAAATCCACTAGCTAATGGCCACAAAAACTCTGACCATGTCTCTATTCAGATGAAAGAGCACACAAATCATGATAATCACTCGCATCACGCTCCCAACGATGGCGCAAAGAGGCAAATGAAGCGATCTAGCACTTTCAAAGCACTTCAGAGCTTGAGAAAACCGAAAAACAAACCAAAATCCCCTGCTCTTAAGATTTTCTGCATGATATTGTGTTTCCCACTCTATCTCATCTGCTGGTTGGCACACAAATGTAGAGGAAAGAAAGAAGAATTTGATGATGTCGTAGTTCCCAATACCGAAGGAACTCAACTCGAATGTTGGGATACTTGTCTGATCTGTTGTGCCGTCTGCACATGCGGTGCGTCTTATTGTATCGTTGCAACCCTGGACAATCGCCGGTAGAGGGAGGAACTACTTCTCATACTTTCCACTAAATCAATTGGTGTATCGTCAGAATACAGAAGAAGAGTGGCAAATAGACATCAGCTGAGATTTAGTTTATGAAGTATTAGATATCAAATTTTTTGTTTGCGTATTGAACAATTTCATAAGGTTACAGATCAAGCATACCAAACAATTTCATATAAGTCGTTTTCGACTCCATTTCACCTCAATATCCAACCAAATGAGCAAATTAGATTTATCGAATATATAGAATTTTTATACAGGAGAAGATGAGACTTTTTAGTGTTTTGGTTTTAGAATAAGCAACACTTCAACTATAAAATAATGGAACACAACCGAAGCTCTCATTAAGGCTAATATTTGAAATATCCGAATCGACAACCATATCTCTGGCATGCCTTTTCTATTGTAGATATAGTTCCTAAATTCATTGTGATCTCAAGATAAAAAAATTGGAATCTTTTTTATACACGAAGAAAATTACTTTTTCGATAAACAGAAGATAAATGAATTACAAACTCCGCTTATAGCAGAGCATTCCATTGTCTAAGGTGGTTGATGCTATACTTTTTCAAAATTTCTTGTATCGTCACCAACGTGATCGGTTTCGTGCAATAATCATCCATTCCAGCCTGTACCGCTTTTTCAATATCTGACTCTTGAACAAGAGCAGTGCAAGCAACAATGGGTACTTCTCGTAATTCTGCTTTTCTCATCTTTTCCTTAATAATCACAGTCGCTTCATATCCATCCATCACAGGCATAGTACAGTCCATAAATATCAAACCATACGGTTTGCAAGTCGCTGAACATCTCATTTCCTCTCTCTTCTGGAGCGCTCTTAACGCCTCTTTACCATTAAAAGCTGCTGTTGAGCTCACTCCTAGCTTCTGAAGAATTCCCTCAAGCGCAGATATATTAAACACGTCATCGTCAACCACAAGTACAGATGGACATCTGCATGTTTGACTAAATATCAGCGGACTTGCTTCACTTTGGTGGTCAGAGAAGAGCGAGTTCCTTCTACTGGGGAGATTCAGCATCAGCTGCTTAGAAGCTCTAAAAGTGGATACATTAGATTTCGGTACTTCGAGGTTGTCCCCTTCCTTGAGCTCTACCTCGCTGATTCCTTTGAGTTCAAGCAATGATTGAGGTGCTGGCACATCTATCGAGATCCGATGGCTGTTTTCTTCAAGTTTTTCCAGCTCAGCGTCCATAGAAAACGCTATAGACCTGTGGCTTTTGCACAATCTGGAAATGTGCAGCTGCTCAGCCACAAGAAAGGAGATCTGAGAGCCTTGATTCTGCTCTGATTTGATTTGAATTCCTTGCTTCTCAGGGTTCAATCTCTTCGCAAGCTCGTTGCTCACGACCAGTCCGAGTCCTACGCCAGTCGACTGAATTGCGGTATTGTCTCCAAACTCCAGGTTTTCTATCGTCCTGACCAACTTCTTCTTATCAGGATCATTTATCCCTATACCAGTATCAGTCACAGTGATTTTCAATGTCCTCTCTCCTCCCAGAAACACTGGAAGTTCTTCAACGGTTATTTCGATCCTTCCTTTAAACGTGAATTTGATCGCATTGCTCACGAGATTGACAACGATTTGACCGAGTCTGTGATGATCAGTGCAAAAATTAGTCAAATCAGCTTTGCTTGAGATAACCAGTTCGATTCCCTTCTTTTCGGCTTGGATGCGAAATAATTCCACACAGTCTTTTATCGTTTTATTGACGTCTTTTCGCTCTGCTCTCAGTTTGAAGGCGTTGCTGTTTATCTGAGAAAAATCAAGAATATCATTAATGATGCTTAGCAAAATTTTGCTGCTCCCAAGAGAAGGCAAGATAAGCTGTTTCTTCAACTTAGAAGGGATTTCTGGAAAGTCTACAGCTCTTTCCAAGAGATTTATTGTTGAGTTTAATGGGGTTCGCAGCTCGTGAGAAACTGAGGCAAGAAGTCGATTCTTGTAATTGTTGTTATCTTGAAGTGTGACAATAGAATCCCTTTGCGTGGTGTTAGTTATTATTAACGTGAGAGTTGGTCGATCCTGGAAGTGCGTCATCATAACTTTGAATTCAAAGTGAGAGTATGCATTGTCAAAAGCATTTGGCACTTTCGCGTCTAGAGTCGCTAAAAATGTGCTGGTTTTTCCTGACATATTCGCGTGTTTTGTTTTGAGCTGCGAGTACAACGAGGATAAGCTCTCATCGTGGAAACTTTCGACTCGTGTATCCTGATAATTTGGCTTTAGAGGGGAAGTAATCGAAGCTGATATTACCGAAAGTGAACAATTGGATGGTTTCAAGTTCGGTGCGCCTTCTTTGGGATTTCTGATCCGACAAATCGGGACTTTGGCGAAGTTTGATTCGAGAGAGAGGTCTTTGTCCCACCAAGAAGAGCAGTTTGACATGGAATTTGAATAAAGGACCTTATCTTCCAGGTCAACAATCAGTATCCCTTCTGTGATATCGTGGATTATTTGTTTGAAGGAGGCCAGCTCTTGCATAGTTAATTGCTCTGATAGGATCTCTTGGCGTTTAGTACGCTCGATCAGATATACAGTGACAGTAACTCCGATAATCAACTCGGCGATGGCCAAATAAATCGCCAGACAGCGCTCTTGAACGAATATCATAGGCATAATGATCAGGAAAGCCCACCATCCAACAAGACGAACATACCATAATGACGAAATGTGGTTGAATGTGAGAAAATGAACTGTGAGATACATGCCCCAGAAAGCATTATTTGCCTCATAATAGTCTGATAATGACTTAAAAAGCAGAGTTTGGCATATTCCAGCAATGAGGTAGAGGAAATCCGTGATAATAGATAAAAAGAGCACGCAATTTTCCAAGGACTGTCTTTTAATGCGCAAAACCAAGAGAAAGCTTGCAATGAGTGAGAGAATTCCCACTCTAGAAAAGATATCTGTAAGTAAACCTGCTTTCGAAGGCCGAACCAGTAGTAGATAGGGTATCGCAGCCAATATTAGCTGCCAAAGAGTCAGCAAAAAGGTGTAGAGAGTCGTTTTGGATCTGAATTTACTGTAAGCCTCCTCCTTAGAGATCTGAGAAGTTGTTATTTTTGGAAACCTCAGCAACCAATCCATGAATCTGCAAATTAGAAATGTTTATCTAAAATTATCGATCAAAATGCTCTGTTTATTGATAATATATGCCACATTTGATGATAATAAATTTTTATCTTTCAAGATTCTTTTAATATTCCTCGTGTGCCACTGGCAAAAAGGTCTAAACAATCTGAAAATGTAAAAAAATTCATACATTTTATTGAGGTATTTCTTTACAAAAAATTTCAAAAAAGGGTTGAAAGATATCGTCAAATTCTAATAGGCAATTATCAACCTAAGGCTGACTCTGAAACCTATGTTTCATCGCATTAATTGCTCAGGAATTACTCGACGTTTCTTTCAGAGCATAACAGTTTTTCATCGAATTCTGAACGAAGCCTTGCTTCTTTAAATAATTTCATGACAGGAAGGTTAGCAGCAAAGCCAAATATATTGTACAGAGTTCACTGACTAAATTAAAGGAGGTACTTTCTCTAGATATAAGTTGATCTGGCTTGTTTAACTAATCATTCGGATTTGATTATGGATTTTTTATTTAAAAAAGTTATCGTCCAAAATAACTTTTCAGAAAAATTTGCAGATCGGGCCAAATTATTAGCTAAAAGTTCATTGATTTAAGGGCTTCAAGTTAATTTATTGTTTTTTAAACGCTTAATTAAGCTCGTTCTCTTTTATTCTGATGCTCAGGGAAAAAATTGTTCTTTGGTTCCCTAAAGGTATACGCTAAGAATTAGTAGAGGGAAAAACAGTTAAGTTTCTTTCAAATCTGGTATTGTGCGAACAGTATCTCTCATTTAGGGGATTCTGATTTTTTTATAGTTTAAAACGGGAAAAAAATGCATTGCATCAATTTATCCTTACTATGCACTAAGCATCGCCTCAAGCTCTAGTTTCTTCATACAAGTTGAACTTATTCCATCGCATTTCCCTCTGTGTGAGAATTTTAATAATACACAAGTCTGTCTATATTTTAAATAATTGCCTTTTTAGGAATTTACAAAAAAGAAGAAAGTCCCAGATCGTGCTTTTGATTTGTCTCAGAAAAATTTGATATCTCACAGACTTTTTGGAATACCAAATAATCATGGGTGTGAAGGAGACCTGAAATTGAGCATCTTATCAATTGTGGAGAATAATTCGTTCAACGCATTATTACTCCTTTTACAGATAATTTTAGCTCATACTTAAATTCTAGAGGTAATCCCAGATTCAAGTTAGCTGTATGAGTTACTTAGTCAAGAAACATGGGATGCTCTTATCATATCGAAAGTCAGAGGCAAAAAAGAATGGAAAAAACTATTCTCTTGTGCGGAAAGATTTTGTAAAATAAAAAAGGCGGATTTCATCAATTGCGAACCAACAGAACATCACTAGGAACTTCAAGGCATTATGTATCATCCAGTTCGAAGGTTTTTTTCAAGCCGTGTTTCCGCAACTTCGCTTTCTGTTTGTATGACATTGTATTATAGAGTAGGAAACAAATCACAAATTTTTACAAGGAATTAGATGTACTTGGGCCCAAAGAGAGCGTTTCACGGAAAAGCAGATAAATTAGATCATCAGTTATATTAGTGCACTATTCAGGTGCTAGATGAATTTGCTGATCTGAACTCTTTTGAATTTGTTTGTCGATTTGATCTGGTGGTGCTGTCTTTTCGAAGAACATTTGCTGGCAGACTTCTTTAGGCCTTCCAAAGAAATGAGGGGAATTCTACTAGATTACTCGAACTCATATTTGCTACGTTGAGCTATTTTTCAATTTCGGATTAAAACAAAAATATTCAAGAGACTAGATTGTCAAACCAGCCCTTTTTGTGGTTTCTGTCAGAGATACTGTAATGAGAAAAAAATCCATTTCGTCATGGAAAAACGCAACAATCAGTGAAGCTAAATTTCTATCATGTGAAATTCTGCTTTAGAATTGTTGTTTAGTGTTGCCTCTTTGGGCTTTTAAGCGTATTTTTCTCTCTCACATTTCAGAATACAGCGGACTTCTTCTCCATACTCTCTCCAAAATACAATTGAGCCTATCTATTTTCCTAGTCTGCACAGGGCTAGTTACAGCTGACAATTTTCCTTGGTTACAAGAAATTCTCCAAATGTTAGAGGACATTATTAAAACCGCTCATTCACCCTAGCAACTTCGTGCCCTTAGTGGCATTTTTTGGTTATCCTTTTTCAGGAAATTCTTTGATGACTCGACGGGCATATTATTGAATTTGAAATCTTAATGATAAAATACCCCATGCTAGTTATAGAAAATTCCGATTTAACTCATAATCATTTTTTCTTCTCTCTCTCTAAAATGGGACTAAAAGTCTTATCAATTCACATTCCGTTGCACACAATCATCATTTTTGAATCCACCGTTTTAATTTCCTTCCAATTTGTTTGGTTCTCCTTCCTATTCGAAGGAATTAAATATATCCTTTCAAAGCAGCGCAAATAATCATTTTTTAAAATAGCACAAACAAGATGGAAATCGAGACCGATAAGAAAACCTCCGATAAAATCCAAACTGAGGAGGAAGAAGTTAAAAAAGACCCTGCCAAGGTCCAGAAAGCAGAGACTGAAGCAAAAAATAACGATAAGATTGAGCCAGAGGAAGAAGGAACTAAGATAGATAAATCTAAGGCTCAGGAAATTGAGATGGACAAAAAAAATAATGATAAAATCCAAACTGAAGAAGAAGAGGTGAAGTTCGATCCAACTAAGACCAAAAGCGCGAAATTAATTCAAGCTTTTTACCGCGATTATCTTAAATATAAACGAGTGCGCGCACTCGCTGACGAAGCCGACTTCCTTCAGAAAAATCCTGTCAAACCGCAAGACCCGAGTGAAGAATCTGTGAGACAGTTGTCTCTGAAGCAGAGCTTTTATGTCAAAAAGTTACCAACGGAGGCATGGATTAATATATTTTCTTACGTTGCTCAGTATGAGCAACTTCTCAAAATTGCAACGTCTTGCAAATTATTTGAGCAGATTTGCAAGATGAACATTCTCTGGCTGCATTCACTGAAAGTTAGCTGGCCCTTGGTCCATGAAAAGTACGACTTTAATACTATAAACGTGAAAGATATTAATTGGAGAGACATTGTAAAGGAAAAATGCCTCTTGCTTCAAGCCTTCAAAAAGATAATCAAATCTATGCATGAAGCTAAGGACAAAGGTAACGCTCTATATCAAGAAGGAAAGATAGAAGAAGCAGCAAAATGTTTCAAGGATGGGATTGAATTTATGAAGGAAGCTAAGAAAGACATGGAGCTGATCCAAGTGGTTCCAAAGGACGTGATGATTGAATCCCTTAGAATATCTGCAATTCTGCTGTCTAACGCTTCAATGGCCGAGGGAAAGCTTGAAAATTGGCCCAAAGCGTTCTACGATGCTATCAAGGCAAGGAAGAAGCTTAGAGTAATAAAGGAGTTAATGAACGATAATGAAGAGTATAAGAAGGTGTTTGGAAACTTGGAAGATAAGGTTATCTTTAGAATGAAAATTGCATGGGTCCACTTTCCTTTTGTCTCCTTTGTCAGGTATTCGGATCAAATCGTGGAAGGCGTTGGAGTCGGAAGTATGATAGAAGCTACTGAGAACATCAGAGGTGGGATATTTGGAAACTCTAAACTGATAATGATTGATTATGATAGAGGAAGTAGTATCAAAGGAGTCATCATTAATAAATCGGTGACGTTTGAAGGAAAGCGAATCAGGATTGGAGGGCCTTGTGATATGCAAACCGTGACGGTGTTACATAATATTCCGCATGCGGAAGGAGCGAAACCCGTTATTGAAGGGGTATGGGTGGGTGGAGACGTGGAACCTTATAGAGAGGATCCAGACTACAAGATCAATGAGTACTACGGGCACGCCTCCTGGTTCGATGGTCAATTAGATGGAGAGCTGAGGCACAATGACTGGACCTGGCATAACAATGCGACCGCAGAGATGATATTCCAAGATTATTAGGTGCCTAGAATTAATGCACTTAAATCTCTGTGCCTTGGCATTTCCAGATTAAATATATGCTTAATATTACTAATTCTACACATAGCTATTATAAATAATCCATATATAAATCATTATTGTGATGCTATTATATACTGAAGAACTATCGCCTTAATCTGGAAAGAGAGCTAACCCAATTAAAAAAAATGGCAATGTGATTTAAGAAACCTTTTAATGGATAACTCAATATTCATGATTATGTTATTATTACTGAAAGAAATACTATCCACTGACTTCAAACTTTAATGAAAACTCGCATTCATGTTACTGATAAAAAGCCAATTTTCATTATTCAAAGACAGGAATCCTCTCGAAATCGATATAATTGCTGTCGCTTGTTGCTACAAGCTCTCAGTCTTTGATGCCTTTTTCTCTGTAATTCTAAAAACATATTTATTATCTTCTTTTACAAGGAATTCTCTTTCGAGGCCCAGCTCATCAATCTTTTTGATAAAGCATTAGTTTCGATTTCATAATAGATAATAATTAATTACCTTCTGAGCTAAACGATCGTCAACGTCTTTTTTCCTCGAACAGAACGCAATGAGAACAAGACAATCTGGATTAGTCGTCAGAGCTTCCTACTCATCACATGATTTAGTAGATGGAGGAAGTAAAATAGTTTTACTTTTATAGTTTGGAAGAGATCAGGCAAGTATTGTGGCCAATAAATCACATCTGCCCCAACGAGAATATCCAATTTTTCTTTCGAAAAGTCCACGGTTTTTTTGAACGAGTTCTCCAGTTTGATGTCTTTGAGCTTATCATTACCCCATTCGAATTTTTGTACAAAAACACTATAATCTGCTAAAGCAGTTGCAAGAAGAATTTTATTACTTATCCCTCTCGGATTTTTCGGCATTCATCTGAATGAGTTTCAATACAGTTTCATTATGATCGGTTAATATCACAGTGTTCGCTAACACATGCTTATCCCACTTATTCCAATGAAAAGATAATACCATAATTAGCTGCAACCAATCCAGAAAGTCCGGCTCCTGCGCCAAGCTCAACAACATTCTTTCCTTTGAATGATTCTTGATTATCTATGATGTACCTTCATATTTTGTTGAAAAATACTCAGAATTGAAATTACCCTGCTAAAAGGCGAGCTGCATCCCAGATTATCTGTCCAGTTAAATCAAAATCAGTCGTCGCAGTCTTGAGACAATAGGTGAGCTGCTTTACACCTAAAATGTGTTCAGGATTTTGATGATTTCACTATTCACCTTTATACTCGTACTCGTCGATTTGGTAATCTTCGCAAGTAAAAAAGCCGTCTAATCCTCCTTCCATGTGCTATTAAAATTTATTTCAAAAGTCTGATTTTAGCGTGTTATGATGATTAAAAGACAAATTGGTTTATTTGTATGAAAATCTCCTACATGGATGCTACTTTTGCAATAAATGGAGCCCTACTAAGACACAATTTTTTTATAAACAGGATAGAGAGGAAATATTCTTTTATTTCTTATACAAGAACTGAAAGTCAAGAAAATTTTCATTCATCTCTAAGAACTGCTATTCATGTATCTCATAAAATTCCATCAATTTATAAGCTAATGGAATGAAATTGAATTAGTCCAAACAAATAGGATTCAAATAATCGCCTTGAGCTCTATTATTTTTCTGTCTAAAAATGGTTCTTTTTTCTAGTTCTTGAGCACCGTTATATGATCCTGCCTTTGGTTTTGATGGACTTTCCATTAGCTTAGTTTCCGCGAGACTGTTAGAATTGTCTCTGGTGCTGGTAGCATCGACAATTTTTTTCACAGGGCTTTCTCCTTCATTCAAGGTAGACCCTTTTCCAGTGATCTCTTGAACAGGTTTTTTTATTATCTCTTGATCGCGCACTCTCTTTCGACTCTCTTGACCTTTCTTAAAATATCGAGAGAATAATCTCAGAAGTTTTTTCTTCGAAGCGACTGGCTTTTTATCCTTCGCACTGGCTGTAGCTGCTTTTTCTTCTTCCGTTCCAGCTGAGAGCAGTTCATCCAACCTCTCAGGCGCGTCTGACACCATCTCCTCCATCATTTCGTTCTTCTCTTCTTCATTAAGCATTTTTTCGCTGTCTCCTGAGTCATTTTCTAATGCTGAAGGCATTTCATTTTCCAAAAGATTTTTGGGACCAGCTGCACAAGCATTGTCGCTGCTAATTCGTGAGAGGGAAATTGAGTTATTTTCTGGATGAACACTTTTAGTCTCCTCCTCTTCTAATAACAATAAATCCACCATTTTCTGGTTTGGTTTTTTAGTTGGAGTTTTCGAATGGATCTCAATTTCCATTATTGAAGTTGAATCACCCTCTTGCCTGCAGTTGTTATCTATAATGAGGTCCACTCGAGCACTTTGGCTATCTCTAGGCGAGTCATCTTCCATGGTGTGAAAAGGATTTGTTAGAACAGTCGATTTGGCTTTAGTCGGAGTGATCCCTTCTTTTGAGAAAGAGAGCAATAGTTTATCTTCGAAATCATTTTCCTCCTTCGTTCTTTCAATAGTGCTCAAGGGAACTTCTTCTTCATCGTCGTCAATGTCAAGAACGATGGGTACAGCTTTGCCTGACTTTTTGCTATGATTGCCAGCATTTTCAATATCCATCTTTGACTCTAAACCGAACCTAGACTCCCCTTTCAGTTTTTTCCCAAGTTTCAATAGCTGTAATTCCTTCTCCTTACCGGGGAACGTATATTCTCCATTACTACTAAAAACAACATCTGGTGACTCTGACTGTAGCACCTCGAGTTCCTTGGCTGCTTGCATAATTTCTTGGAAATACGTATCAACTACGATGTCGTATGCTTTCAGTTTGCAAATGGGGCATTGCCACTTTCTCTGATTATTTTTTTGCCAAACATTTACGAAGTTTTCCAGTGAGAAACAATTCGCATGTTTGCAGTGCGCGCCTTTCGCAGGGGTTTTTAGAGGTCGCATATCTAAACTGCAACAGAGATTATAGCGTAGCTTGTCAATTTGAAGAACCTCGCTCGTGAATTGCGCAACTACTCGTTTTTTACACTCTCCAATATCTCTTTTGCATTTCTGCTTCACTTTTTCGATCAGCTCCTCTGGTTTGAGCTTTTTGATCAAATACACTGCTATCACGAAGGTTCCTCCTTCCGAAGGTCTTTCTTTGGTCCTGCCCGAGCCAAAATCCTGAGATTCTTCAAATTTTATGACAAGACTATTGGAACCGGAGTTCACGTTCCTCGAGAAAAATTTTTCGTCTCGGCGCTTTTTCAGAGAAGAGTTATTTTGTAGAGGCTTAAATTCGAGCTCTTTTTTATTATTCAGGCATAAAGAGCCTTTCTGTGGCCAGGTTTGCTCGAGATATTTTTCTTCCAACCGAATGCAACGGACCTCAATGCCGATATTTTCATTTGATTTGATCTGGGAAATAGTCTCGTTGTCGATGTAGAAATCGATTTTTTTGTTAGAAGTAAGCTGCGTTGAAGTCTGCAATGTTGAGAGTATCTCATGCAATGGATCACATTTCCTCAGCACACAGTCAAAGCATTCAAATATCTTTGCTTCCTCATTTGGGTTCTTCAGTTTCGTGCAATTAGTATGCATCTTCCTCCCACATGCTTCATTAATACATAAAGTATGCGGCTCTTTCGTCCCTGAAGATATTATAATACCACATAGGCATGCTAAAGCTTTTGATTTTGGAGTAGTTTTGGTGTTTTCTCCTACTAGCTGATGTAGAGATGTGTGAAATGGATTGCCTGGGCGTGTTGAGTATTGACTGGCACCTTGCTCCCAGGGAAACTTGGGTTTTTCGGATGATCTGTCGTTGTTGTTTTTCATAGCCTCTTGATATTTAATGATGATTTGATTTAGATGCGGGTCGGTGCGCAAGTAATCCAGGTCATAATTGATTAAATGCAAATCCCAGTTCGGGATGTTCTTGGGCTTCGCCATCATGTAATACAAAACTTTATTTATGTCTTCGATGATTAAATCCTTCCGTTTATTCTGAATCGGGATGTTCATGAATAAGGCGAGCTTTTTGATGTCTTGTAGCTGCAAGTCTACGAGCACTCTAAGAGAGAAGTTGCTTATGAGTTTCAATGAGTCCATGCCAATAAATTTTTTTTTTCTGACGAGGATATTTTGGCGCTTCTATTTTAATTTAAACGGTTTGGGTCGTGGTCGTTTCATTGTATTCTAATATTTGAACCGAAAAAATTAAACGAGCTTAAAAATGCTAGTAGATGATTATTTCATTTGGCAGGTCAATCGACAAAAAATGGAAACAGCAAATGAGTCTTCGTGCCATTTAATCTCAAAGCTCCCTTCAAATTCAGAGCTGTCCGCCGGAAATTAAGGATAAGTTATTAAAATTTGTAAGAAATCATTTGCTAGTTAAATCGAAAGAACTGGTGTAATAACTTAGTTGTCCAATTTTTTGAGGATTTGAAAAATTCGAAAAGGAATGCCAGCCAATTTGATTGAAAACCAGTTATTGTGAGGGAAGGCTTACAAGATCTATGGCTTTACAATCGGTTTGCAAAGCTTCCTCATTTAAGAAGTTGAAGGCTTTTTTAGAAAGAGATTAATGCCTCCTGAGATCTAACTAGTTCAAAAGAGACTCGAAAGATATTTGCGGAGAGAGAGAATGATACTGCATGTTTATTTTCCTGAAATCTATGGAAAGGTGTACGATATAGTTCATTTCTCTCCAAAGTAATAGTTTCGATGAAAAAGTATCTCATATTTAGTTTATCACAAACAATGCACACCTCAGAAACACAAGATAACAGAAGAGATTGCTTTTTCATTGCTGATATAGCTAAAATGAAGTCAAAACTTATAAATAACGTGTTGCACAGTGCTTGCGATTCATGCCCGATTATAAAGAATTCTATTATATTCGCGTAGAAAATTATTGTATGTCCATGTAATTTGGATATCGAAATTTCAAAATCAAGAAGCAAAAGCACAATATCTCGCAAGAAAATGCTCAATTATGACCTAAGCAACGACAGAATTCGCTCGGAACTTGTCCGACGTAACAAGCATTCACACCAATACGTCGTGAAAGAACTTTCCGAGCGTGAAAGCGATTATAATCACATTACTCCAAGAGAATCTATCCTTCTTCGTCTTGGTAATTCACAGAAAAACCTGACAAGCGTTTTTCACTGGCTGCAGTGTAAGCGATCGACAAAAGTACTTTTAAAGATCAAAGGCGCTGACGGATTAAGAAAAATGAACAAGGTCGTTAGAAAGGCCAATTACAAGTGTATTAAGGGAATTTCACTGTCTGGAATCTCCTTCAACTCACATTTTCGAACTCTTCATGCTTATCTCAAGAAACTCTCTTCAACTATTTCTCATACACCCATCTTTCAGCTAAAATCTGTGTGCATCAAGCATTGTGATCGGTGGGTCACAATTTTATTCATTAAAAGGTTCTGTAGGATCAAAATACAAGAGATCTCCGTCAAGGACGATAAAATTTCTGACGACGAGCTTGTCCGATTCCCAATCACAAAGCATTGGACTGATGTCCAAACAATCAATTTTTCTAACAATCTAATTGGGATTGAAGGAGCGAAGTGGCTGGTAGCTAATTTTACATGGAATCAAGTCACTGAGATTGATTTATCCCGAAATAATATCCAAGCCGAGGGCGCTGGCTATTTAGCTGCAAAGAAGTCACTGACTGCTCTGAAGAGTCTTTCTCTATCAAAAAATAATATCGTTTCTGACGCAGGGCTCGCAGGGAATCACACTTGGAAGATGCTTCAGCTTCTTGATTTGTCACGGAATGCACTCGGAGACCAGGGAGTGCAGAAGCTTGCCTCTAACACAAGTTGGGTCGCATTAGAGAGGCTAAATTTAGCAGGCAATTACATCGGATTTGAAGGAATAACACAACTTGCATTGAACAGAACGTGGAAGCTGCTTGATAAATTGGATCTCTCGCAAAATTTAATCAGAGATGATGGGACACTGAATCTTGCCACGATGAACGTATGGGACAACCTCAAAATGCTTGACTTATCGAAAAATAGTATAGGTGACGAAGGAGCCACAAATCTGGCCTCTAATACGAATTGGCATAAATTGAGATTATTATGGCTCTCTCAAAATAGGATTGGACAGCAAGGAGCTGCAGGTTTAGCTTCCAATAGAACTTGGAAAAATTTAGAGTATTTAAACCTAGCTGATAACAAAATCGAAAAGGCTGGAGCTTTGGTCCTCGCGACAGAGAGTGTTTGGGAGATGCTCAAAACCCTCAATTTGTCGAATAATAACATTGGAAAAGAAGGCGCAGCGTATTTGGCTCGTAATAAATCTTGGAAACTGCTGCAGATACTAAATTTATCGAAAAATGATATCTGTGACGAAGGTGCAGCTAGTTTGAGCTGCAATACAACCTGGAACAAATTGGTAGTTTGCAATTTCTCAAAGAATAATATTGGCGACAAAGGCGCTGAATGCCTTGCGGCGAATACTGCTTGGACGAACTTGCAAACTATATATCTGTATGGAAATAACATTGGAGCTGCAGGCGCAGAAAAATTGGTATTAAACGGACCGTGGAAAACTTTGCAAGAACTTTCTTTATGGAGCAATAATCTCGGAGATGATGGCGCGATTGTATTGGCGAGCGCTCTGAGGTCGAGTAACCTGAAGAGGCTAGATCTGGATTTTAACCACATTGGGGAGGTTGGAAGAAGTGCGTTAGAAGCACTTCAAGCGAGTCTACCTAGCTTGAGTTTGTATTTTCGTGGGTTTTAATATTTCCAGTCACTGAGGAATCAGCTTATTATGATTTCTAAATTTATATTAATTTTTCTTTGTTGAACCATGTAATGAAACAATTATACTGGACTTTCAATAGTAATTATTCAAAACAAGAAGCTCATAGCTGCTTATAGAGAAAAATGCAGAATATTTGAGATATTTTCTTTTAGTTCATAACTAATTAAATTGATTCAGATATCTTTTGGAATTTAATGGAGAGTCGTGTCACACAATTAGAAGATGTTTCAGATTCATTTTGGGACGCAGTAGCCCGGATCCAATCAGAAAACGCTGAGAAAGGTCAATTCTCTCTTTATGTTTCTAACCATTAGCTTAAATTCATTAGAGCTTGACCGATCATCAAAAATTCTCTTCGACCGAAACGAGTTTCCCTTTACAGTGAACTTAGGGTCAAAAGATCGTCCCGATTTTGCTGTCAGCATCGACGACAATCAAAAGTCTGACCACTTCTACAGCGTAACGCCTAATACTCACCTTATTTACTATTTATTACTTCTCTGTATATAGAGATCAGACTACCAACCTCTTCAATTTTCAGAGCAACACTTCGGATTGCTTGACTCCTCAGCCGAAAAAGTAACAGAGCAAATAGAATTTCGCATCGCGGAAATTGAAACCTCAAGTCTCAGACAAGAGCTCAACTCCACTGATTTATCGCAATTGCAAGAAACAGTAATCAAAGAAGCGACTGACCCAAGAAGACTTTTTAAAACAGGCTTGGGTCTGTTTTCTGGCAACGACGTTGCTTCAAATTACCAGTTTGATTACCTCAGCGGAGAGCTTGTAGGCATCGAACCCGTGAAAATTGAGCCTTCATTCAAAGAGTATTGCGGTAGCAGCGGGCATCATGAGCTGCCCAAGCAAGTCGCCGGCTACAAGAAGAAAACAAGACTTGATAATCAGTTCAGAGACGCTAACGCAATGGTAACTGACGCAAGAATCAAGAACGAGGTCGGCATGCTGGAAGAGAAATATAAAGCGAGGATAGAACCACAGCGGAAGCTAAACGATCTCAATGAAAAAGAGTTTAAAGATTTCGTAATAGGAGTCTTGGAAACTTGCTCGCTGTCAAGTGATGCCAGCTCTTTACTGGCTACTCAAACTCTAGTCTCGCATGAGAAGAAGCATCATTCAGAGTTGGAGAACGTCTCGCAAACTGAAGAAGCAAAACGCATTGAAGAAGAAGAAAAGAAAGATGAACAAAAAGAAGACAACAAACTGATATCAGCGAATTTATTAGATTTTGTAATTGAGAGACGTGAGGCCTCAGACGAGTTGGATGCACTTGAGAGCTCGTATGTTTCTCGCAGTGATTATGAAGAAAGAAAGCAAGAGATCGCTGGACTTATCAGCTCCGAAAAAGCTAGCGAAGAGACGCTAGCTAGCGGTATTTTAAAAACTAATCTTTCAGGCGTGCAAAGTCTTGTGAAAAAAGTCGAGAAAACATCTGCTCAGCCAACTAATACCCAAAATGTAACCTGACAGTATTATCATTTGCTCATAGTTGCTGATTTTTTATTTAAAGAAATGGGCGTTTATGGACGAATTTGATATCACGAAATTCTACGACATCCTTCCCAAGAACAAAATGGCCATCAATTACCCTTTCGAGCTTGATGTTTTCCAAAAAAGAGCCGTTTTGCGGCTTGAAAATAAAGAGGTACCGAAAATATGAGCTTAATGATGGAAATTAACCTTTTCTTCTCAAATTTGGTTAGTCAGTGTTTGTAGCTGCTCACACTTCCGCCGGAAAAACCGTTGTTGCTGAGTACGCAATTGCTCTAGCTAAGAAACATATGACCAAAGCAATCTACACCTCTCCTATTAAAGCTCTATCCAACCAGAAATATCATGACTTCTTGCATAAGTTCGGAGACGGTAAGTTTGTTTTTCTCATGTCGGGGTTTTTATTTTCTCTCAGTCGGAATATTAACTGGTGATGTTTCCTTGAATCCCAAAGCCTCGTGCTTGATCGTCACCACCGAAGTCCTAAGAAGCATGCTCTATAAAGGCTCAGGTACAATATTTTTGTTACATATGTTCGAATTGCTAATGTGTCTAAATGCAAACAGATATCATCAGAGACATTGAATGGGTTATCTTTGACGAAGTCCATTACGTCAATAATGCTGAAAGAGGTGTTGTATGGGAGGAGACTATCATTCTCCTGCCTGAGCATGTTGGCATAATCATGCTTTCAGCTACAGTTCCTAACGCTCTTGAATTCGCAAACTGGGTCGGAATGACGAAGCGCAGAAATATCTACGTGCAAATGACTTACCATAGACCTACTCCATTAGAGCATTCAATTTACGTTGAAGACCATTTCCAAGTCATAAAAAATAAAGAAGCGCCTTTCAATGCTAAAGAATACGAAGCTATGATTGACAGTATTCAAAAGGCCAAGAAGCAACACCAAGAATATAGGGATAAACGCAATCAAGACCGAAAGGAGAAATTTGAGGAAAAAGGCTGGGAGGACAAACGAAAGAAGAAGAAAGAATTCCTTCTCCAAAAGAATCTAAATATTGCTACCAAAGACTATAATGCAGGAAAGGCGATTAAAACGAACATGGCGGCGTATTCAAATACACATCTGAAAATGGTAAGACTTAATTGATGAAGCATTTTATCTTTATTCTTTGTTTCTCCTCACAGAAAGAAGAAATCGGAAGCTTCAAGAAACTCGTTCAGCATTGTAACAAACAAAAACTGCTGCCTGCTGTTTTCTTTGTCTTCTCTAAGAAAAGATGCATGGATATCGCGTTCGGACTAGGCGATCTCGGGCTGACAACGAAGCAAGAGTACAGAAAGATTACGCATTTCTTTGATGATGCAATGAAGCGACTTAAAGTGATATCTTTGATAAATTGGCAAATGAGCTCTAACTTATATTTTTTAGCCCGTTGATCGAGAGCTCCCTCAGTTAATAGGTCTCAAAGGACTTTTACAGCAAGGCATTGCAGTTCATCATGGTGACTTGCTTCCTGTCGCAAAAGAAATCGTCGAGATACTTTTCTCTCAGGGACTGATAAAGGTTCTTTTCGCAACGGAGACTTTCGCGATGGGTAATTGGCAATTGAATCACCGAATTGATATGAATGTGCGTTATTAGGTGTAAATATGCCTGCGAAGACGGTCGTTTTCACAGGAATTAAGAAAAGCGATGGAAAAGAGTACAGGTTTTTGAAGTCGAGCGAATACACACAGATGGCTGGACGTGCTGGCAGAAGAGGAATCGATGAGAAAGGAACAGTTATTATCTTCATGAAGAGTACTCATTCTTAATTCGGCTGCATAAAATTTATGAATGATTTAGGATTCGAAGATCTGCCTAGAGCTAACGATCTGAAAGCCATTGTGGATCACAAAGGAGAGCAACTTGAAAGCAAATTCAGGTTGACGTATCAAATTATCTTTAACTTGGTCCTGTCAAAAGACCTTAAGGTAGCTCTCCATTGCGATTGAGGAAGAATTAAGTCATTTCAAAGGTCACAGATCTGATGCAGAGAAGTTACACAGAAGCGAGCAAGACTAGCATGATCCCTGTGAACCAGCAGAAGCTGATCACAAATCGAAAGAAAAAACACGACGTTGAAAAGAATCTAACATGCGATTTTGTCTCGATCTATGAGCCAGTGCCAATCGTTGCTTTCTATGATAATCTAAAGTCGGCTCGATCAACTTGTAAAAAGCTTTGGGAAGTAAAAATTCATCATTATTACAATGCAAAAACATGTTATTATTAATCTCTAGAACAGTGGCAACTTCATTGCATACATTGAAAAAGACTTGCCGAAAATCATCGTCTTTTTAAGCGAGCAAGCCCACATGATGTACGGAATCCTGTTTAAAGTCTCAGCAGGATCAGGAATTCGTAAATTCGGTATTCTATACTTGGGAGAAGACGATAAGCATATCCAAATCCAATACGAGGACCAGCCCAAAACTTTAGACTCGGCTGACAAATACATGTCTGAGCAAATGACTGGATTCTATAAAGAATTTGATGAAGAAAATATCGTTGATGTCCTCGAACCGAAATTTGGCTTGAAAAAGCAAGCTAATGCTGATGTAACAGATGCATTTCGAATTCAATATCTTAATTCACACTACTAATAAACAGCCGCAAAAGAAAGACTGGAGCGACTACGCTGAGCTCCTCAAAAAAAATAGTGAAAAGATTGCAAAGGCCTACAGCGACACCAAGAACAGTCTACTCTACAACTATAGCCTTAAAAACACAGGAAATATGCTCGAATTGTACACTGGTTTGAGGAAACTGGTCCAAGACCTTCGTGAGTCTTTATGTTTCAACTGTGAGAAGAAACTTTTGCACTTGCAACAGAGAAAAGAGATCCTGGCCTTGGAGTATGAATTCATCTGTCATTGCCGTGAAAACTCACATCTAATTAATCAATCAGCGTGGAGATCAAGGCACTAGAACATGAGCTCAAAGATACGAACCTCAGTCATATGGACGAGTTCGAAGGGCGCAAGGCTGTCCTCAGGGCGTTCGAATACATTGACAAAGACGACCAGCCGCTTCTCAAAGGTAACGACAAATATTCAATTCATATCGTTCAACTTCTAACTCCTTCCTAAGCCCGTGTCGCACGTGAGGTGGCCTCGTCAGATATATACCTGTCTGAAGTGATTATGGAAAATATTTTAGAGGGTCTTACTCCAGCTGAGATTGCAGCTCTGCTTTCAGTATGCGTTTTTCTGATGAAAGAGAAGCTAATTTTTGGATAGGCTTTCGTATGTCAGGCGAAAATCAAAGATTTCCAACCTCCTGAAGATTTACCAGAAGCTCTGCAGGACGCTATCGACCGCACATATGAAGTTTGCAGAAAAATCCAGGATGAAGAAGCAAAATACCATTTATTCGACAAAGAGGAGGATGAAGAGGAGAATTTAGCCACCAAATTTAACTTGAGTCTCGTTCAAGTAATAAGAGCCAGCCTATTGATAATTCACGTCAATTTAGGTCGTTTATGAGTGGGCCAGTCAAAAGAACTTTTCTGAAATATGCCAGCTGACTGAAGCGCAGGAAGGGTCGATTGTTAGAACAATTCTCAGGCTTGATATTCTGCTCAGAGATGTGAAAAATGCTTGCCGTCTTATGGGTGAATTTTATTGCTGGATTATAACTAATTTATTTTTGATTCCAGGCAACATGTCCCTCTTCAAGATCATTGATGAAGCTTCGCATCTTATTAGAAGAGACATCGTCTTTGCTTCCAGTCTGTATCTTGAGTAGTCATAAAAATACGTTTAACCCATAGGATTCATAAATAACCTCCTAAGCGAATATTCAAATCGCTGGACAATAACCAACGAGTATGCGAAAATTATAAATCAAAAATTAAAATTTTAAAAGTGAATTGCTGTAAAAGTAGAGATAGAAATTGATATATAGACTCGACAATTGATATAATCTGCCCATTTTTGAACACTTTTCCTTGAAAGGCCAGCAACAAATAGTAAAAGATTTTTGTGGGGTGTGCATTAGTTGAAATTCATTGAAGACCAAAGGGTTAGCCAGAACGTACAGTAAAATTTATCGATATAGGTATTTTCCTGATACAGAGCATATACAAAGAAGAAAAGGTTGTCTCCTTTATTTAAGGAAACATTGTATTTCGAAGAGTCATCAATCTCTATCAGTGGAACGAAAATTTGACTTTGAGGAGATACTTCATCTTTATTTGATTGAATGATTTTACCGTATATCGGTTTCCGTAAAGCACCTAACAATGTATATCAACTACTGACATAAGGAACACGATACTCTTTCTGGATACGGTCCACACTTCGGGTTGAATTTATTTGCTGGAATTCTATAATCTTTATGTGAAAGATACCAATTCTCAGGATGGATATTAATCCCTTCGACCTTTAAACTACACAAATACATTCAGACATAGATGAAGCTGGTTAAAATTTACCTTGTGCAATCTTTTGGGAAGTACATCACCTCGTTTCTGCCTTCAACTATCGTTGTGATATTTCCCAGAGCTACTTCACAGAGCATGATGTATCCTTCCTTCATATTTTCGTTTGCATAGCAGAACGTTGCTGCTGAAGAGACCATATCGTAGAATGAAAGCCCTCTTCCATATTTGTAAACAGAATCGTGGCATTTAGGCTGGAACTTGAAGCCTTGAAACAAAATTTTGGCATAGTTCGTTATCCTCGCTCCATACCACAAAAGCGTCTTATTAGAGTATGATTTCAGGAAGTTTCGCTCTTCCCCCTCTTTCTCGAGAGAGAAAATCTTTTGTATGTTTATCGTCCAGCTACTGTCTTTTGCAGGCCGAGTATTCTCGAAGTAATTCACCACTTCCATGTATTCGTCAGGCGCGGTCTGAAATAGAAAATAAGGTTTTTTTTTTTGCGTTGAGAATCGTGTGTACATTCATGTGGAGTGGCTTTATGATACATCGCAATTTTAAATACCTATCCTCTACGATGTTCTCCTCGTCGACTTTGGGAGCCTAGGAGGAGTTATTAGAGCTAATTCTGTTGAGAAATTGAACCTTGGCTATTTTGACTGCCATTCTAATGGATTCCAGAGCCTCTAGGGCCTCAAATTTCTCTTTGACTTTCTCCAAGTCATCCAGCAATATCTCTAGTTTTGAATATTAACAAATTTCAAAGGAGAGATTATTTACTATCGATAAATGGAATTTCAGAGTATAATTTATCTGATAGTGGACCTAGCTGCTCAGTTTCTTCATCGTTCCCATCGAAGCAGACAATTCTAGCGATTTCAAGCAATATTTCCGTCGCTTTTCGAATGCTGTTTTTCAGTATATATCTCAACGGCATTTTTTTAACTTCGATTAGCTCCCGCACTAGTGGCTTCATTATGCTCATGTTATAGATTGTTTTCACAACCATCTTTCGCGAAATAAAATTGTTATTGTTTCAGTCAAACAAGTCAAATACTTTCACGTCATCTGGCAGTATACTTTGCTGAAAACATTTCATGAACTTTTCCTCTCTTAGAGCTGAATATTAAGTTATTGGTGAATCGAAAAAGCAATGAAAAGCATTACTTTGATGGCGATTTTTCGACAGGCTCTCATTGCCAATTTTCCTAGGACGTCCTCGTCGACCTGGAATCCTCACAACCCGAGGAGCGGCTCTCTTGGATTCCTCAAACATATCATAGTCTCGATCATCATCTTCGTCATCCTCTCTTTCGTTTTCGTTCCCACCGTCCTCATCATTGTCTTCAGGATCCATTCCATGATTATTCCCAAATGATTTAATCGAAAGAGCTTCACTCTTCTTCAACTCCGACTTATATGCAGAAGTTTTGGGTGAACCATCGAACAGCCTCCACTCCGCTTCGAGCTCTCTCACAATATCATAAGAGTGATTCGAAATTATGCTTGGCGCAGAGTCCTCTTCATCTTTGCGGTTCCTTCTCAGTCTTTTTAGTTTTTTGTTCTTTCTGATCGAAGCCCTCATCTGAGCCTCTTCATCGTTAGCCTCCTTTTTTCTAGCGGTGCGTAAGTCTGTCCCTGGTCTAGTAGATGGCGTTTTCCTCGGTTTCGAAGTGGGTGGAGCATCATCATGTACACTATTTTTTTGATTCCTAGACTCCATCGCTTCCAAAAAATCTTCAATGAAGTCCTCGACTTTGAGATTTATCAGAGCTTCCAATCTCTCCAAGTTATTGCCTTCAAGCTCATTGCTAGCGGCTTGATTGTTTTGGCTGGTCCATTCTAATTTCCTTGAGTTTGTCAGGTACTGTGTCAGCTTCTCGTTAGCAGAGATCAGAGCCTGATAGCTCTCTAAGTACTGTTGAAGCAAATCTCTTGAAATTTTCGCGTCTTTCTCGTTAAGCAGCGACCAAACACTCTCTAGCTGTTGAAGCGCTCGGTTCTGTTCCTCTAATAATTTCTGTTCGAAGGATTTTTCTGACTTCTTAAACTGATCTACAAGCATTTCTTCAATCGGGAGGATACCATCCCAGATACCTTCCAGCTGTTCATGGTATCTTTTTTGTACTTTCTCCTGCTGTTCAGTGTAAAGCGTGAGGAGTTTTGCTACCGAATTCTCGATCTCTTGACACTTATTTGCGTTCACAATCTTGTTTATCTCCTCTAGGTCATCAGAATGTGTGCGAGGATGGACTTGCAAGCAAATTTGGCACAAAATCCTATCTTCGGAGCAGTTTTTGGCCGTGCAGACATAAACAGCCTGTTTGTTGTGAGGCTGGCAGCGAACTGATCCTGAATTTATAAGGAAATCTTCCGGCTTGATCATTTTTTGAATTTAGGCACAATTTTCCTGGATTATTGGACTCGAAACCTTAATCGAGTCCTTCCTAATAACTGATAACGAAATTTTTGCAGACAGAAATTAAATCTAGTATTCTGATAATTGGCGCTCCGCTCTTTAGAAACGCGAAATTGATCAATAAGCATGCTATTACGAATGGATCCGTTGAAAATCTACATCGAAATTCTATCATGAGCTTCTTTGTTTGAATTAATGGTAGCAATTCTCTCATGAACATCTTTAATGGTGATTTTGTAAGGTGAAGAGAAACTATTTTAAGAATATAAACTTTCATAATGAAACTTTTTTTGAGAAATTCAACCAATATATAGGTTACTGTGTTTCGGGACGAAACAAAAAATTTTACAAATTTTTCTATTACTATTAAAAATTAATATATCCATCTGAATTTGAGATGGTACTCTTTTCAAAAAATGACCCAATGTGTCCGAATTGTATTTTTGAAAAAATTAGCAATTGATATTATTAGTCAAATGGCGATCGTCATTATCACTGACTCTCAAAAATTAGTCCTCATCTTGTTGAGCACAGCTGAAGCAGCCAGCAGCTGTTGAACTTGTTGAGGTGGTTGCATTTGGGGTTTTTGGTCTTGAACAGCCATTCCCTTCAAAAGATAGTTCGCATATGGTAAGCCAGGCAACATCGGAAGTCGGTAATTAGCAATCGCATTCATCATTTGAGCTTGCATAAAGGCTAGCGGATGGTCCATTCCGAGCAGAGAATTGAGCTGCGAAAGCAGCAGTTGATTCTCTATAAGTGCATCTTTCCTCTGCAATACCTGATCTTGTCTTGGCAACATTCTTTCCGTGCCATTTTCAGGGGTTCTGTCTTCCGTGGTCCCCGCGTCCGTTTCTTCTTTTTTAATTTCTGATGAAAATCGTTACATTATTTTTTCCCAAAATCAATTGGTTCAAAATTACTTTTAACAAGACGTGGGGCTTCCTCGTGAGCTGGAGGTTGAAGCTCTTTGATTTTACAGATTAAGTTACTTTTGGCACTCTGGCTGTTTTTCGAAGCCGCTCTAGTCTCTGGTCTCGTAGTGAACATCTCGCCTTTCTCGAACGAGACACTTTCTTCAGATTTTTTAGGGACACGCCTTTTCTTCGGTGTCTTGGTCTTGGATTTTTTCATCTCGGTGTTTTCTGAATTGGCTGATTTCATGTTTCTGCCGAGCTTCGTTGTGACCCTGCCTTCTCTCAGGTAGATAGCATAGATAGTTTTAGCCGTCGAATATTTAATGCCGACTCGTTTCGCAGCCTGGAATGTGATCAATAACCCTATCAAGCAATAAAAATACCTTCGAGATAGAGATTTTTCTTTGCTCGACACAGTCGATTAGCCTTTGCCTTTTCTGCTCCGTGATAACTTGGTATTTCGCCTTATGCTCTTTTTTGTCCTCGAATTCAGGACTGTAATCAGAACCTGCTTGCGACAAAGACTCTTCGGAGAAATTGGAGCCTTCATCGTAGTCGCCACTGATCTCACCCTCAATTGACATGGTAATAAAAATTCTGTAATTGACTCAGAAAATCCTTTTTTTAAAAGTTTTATTATATAGAATTCTGCAATGAGTAGATCGGTCGGAAGCGACTCGAGATTTTTCAGAATGCTTCTAATTAAGCTGTATTAATCTTATATCATGCTTCTGGAATTAAGTTAATTTTAATTTTGGTTCTCTTGAATCTCAAAAAATTCAAACTTTCGAATTTTGAATCGAGCTTCTGAGAAGCTTTTTGGTTTATTACATTGGATTTAATTGAGAGAGAAGTTTCGCGAGCTACTTAGGTTAGTTTTTCATCAGTAGAACTAATGCATGGAAACCATTGGAATTGTGTGTCTTAAGAACACTACAGTATTTTCCAATTTTACAAAATCAGAGCTTGTGTTCGATATGTCTTGCTAAAATTTCTATTAACTAAGATATTTGATTCAGAACACAACATAAATCTAATTTTTTTTCTCGCGAAGGCTGGTAAGACTCATATCACTATATGATTTCTATTCGGACAGTTTTGCTTGAGTGATATGCTGATAAGTATACCTTCTAACTTATGGACTTCGTACGGAAATGTTGTATATTTTAACTCGAGACTAACACGCTATAAAAATCACAAACTTCCGAATTTAGTTAAAGTAAACAATAGATCTACATCCGAGGAGCCTACACTCCAGAATCAATCTCAGCGTCTCTCGCATTGGAACTTTCAATGCTGATTTTGTTCGGCTAGTAGGTCAATCCTCTCATTAACAGCTGGTGTGGTGACAGAGCAAACATCACCGGAAGCTACATTTGTAAGGAGATAAGTGGATCGAAGCGAAATTCGGAAAGAAAGAATTAAAAGGGGGAAGTATTCAAATAAGAGGAACTTCGATTAAAGAATTTGTTTAAATTTTTGAAGCTCTATAAAGCGAGCAGCTGGAGGCTCATATTTTATTAAAATCTTCGTGTATACATTAGAACTTTTTGATTAAACTGCTCCGATAGCTTTTCGGGATCCATTGAGAATAACGAAAAATGTTCACTCTAAGCTAGGTCTGTCTATATTCTGCCTTTGAAGTCTAACAAGACTAGCATTCCAGAACACTATATCAAAAAATGAGCCGACTGAGCCATATAATTTCTCCAGTTATCCTTACATATTAGCGTTGGATTAGCAAATTTTGAGTATCAGCTATGCCTAATTGACCGAAAGAGCTGCTCTTGAGGAATTACTTAGCTGAGAGAGTCTTCATGTCAGTGTAGTTTAGAGGCGTCATTCTAACTGTGTGGCTCTGGATACGTACGCCTTACAGTGTCTTGTAGAGAGGATTACCTATTTGAGGGCGCCAGCAGAAACTTCCCAATTGATAGGTGCATCTGAGTTTTCTACTCAAGCCATTAGTTCCTTATTTTTATTATAACACGTATTAAATTCCTTCATTGGAATAATTAAGGTCAACCGCTCTCACTCCCTGCATTATTATTCAAAATTTCAAACTGAGTACGGCCTCAACTGGGCTTCGAAAATCGGATATTTATTAACCATTGCAAGCTTAGCATTCTTTAATCTAGTAAATATACCTTCTTCTTCATGAACTCTAAATACATGAGATATCCAACCACATGTTCGATATGAGAGTACGTTGGATAGGGTGATAAAAGTGATTTTGAATTATAAAATCGAACGCCTAGGGTCAGGTCTCTAAATCAAAGGAGTACTTGAAAATTTTTTACCGCATCACTTTTCTTGTCTCTCAAGCCATAGTTAGTATCCCATATGTTAATAATCTCGCTTCCTTGACTCTCCTCTCTCGAGATTTCATCTCAGAGTGTCAGTGGTCTTCTAATATGCATATAATTTGACTTGTAAAAAATAATAAATTAATCAACGTTCATTGAAAGTTTTTGATGGATGCGCACTAACTAAGTTAATAAAGATACAAATGACGAAAGCCCATTTCTCAAACAACAAAAAAAAAAGAAAAGAGCGCTTATCTTTGGTTTTTATTGATTTTTCGATCAAACATTATTGATATTTCAAATAAAACAACGCGGCAAATATTGATATTCAATCACAAAGATGATAAATCTTGCATGGCGGCAAAGGTGAGATTATAAATAGCAAATAATGAGAATTTATGATCATTCTCAGGGATTACAAACAACGTCCTTACATCTCAAGATGAAGCTCCACTGGGCAGTGATCGCTGCCTCCAACTTTATCAGCGATGAGAGAATCTTTAACTTTGCTAAGCAAATTCGTTGTCACGACCCCATAATCCAATCTTCTCCCATTACCTTTCTCTCTTCCATCTGTCCACCGGTTCCAGTAAGTCCACTTTTTCTCGTTGGGATAAAAATGTCTAAATGTATCTACAAATCCTGCGTTAAGCAATTTCGTAAAGTTCGCGCGCTCTTCATCAGTAAACCCAGGCACTCCTTTAAACCTCACAGGATCGAAGAAATCCAAATCAGTATGTGAGACATTCAAATCGCCAATGATAATGACTTCTTTCTTCTCTTTTAAGCCAGTAACCAATTTGTAAAAGTCTGCATCCCACTCATCTGTCCTGTAATCTTGCCTTTTATACCCAGCGTTAGGGACATACACGCCAATTAGATAAAAGTCTTTGTACTCCAATACAATCAACCTTCCTTCCAGATCATGCTTTTCGATGCCCATACCCATTTGGACACTAATTGGCGCTGCTTTAGTGAGGATTAGTATCCCAGAATATCCTTTCTTACTTCTGCAGCAATTAATGTAGATATTATAATTTTTCTCAAATCTTTCCAGGATCTTTTTCTGAAGCAGTTGCTCCATGTCAATTTTCAATTCTTGTAGACAAAGGACATCTGGATCTGACTCCTTGATGTAATCATCAAGGAACGTAGTTTTTAGCATTGGCCTCAGAGCGTTTATATTCCATGCGCTTAATTTCAGATTCTTTTTGCCGAAATCACCTGTGCCCCGCACTTCATTGTATTTGCACTCGACAAGTGGCAAAATGACCGTTTCTCTCTTCTTTTTTGGCGTTTTATCCCCTCGTTTGCGGCGACCTTTCTTCTTAGTTTCTTGATCTCCTTCATCTTCTTTATTGTCCTCCGATTTTGACGACTTTTCCCTCCTTTTCTTTGTTTCTTTGTTTTCGCTATCTACCTTCTTCTCATACCTTGACGATTTTCCTCTCTTTTTCTTCGTTTTGAGCTCGATTTCCATTTTTTCAGTATCCTCTTGAGAGGCATACTCAGCTTTTTTCTTCTTGGAATAGCTTCTGGATCTTTCTTTCTTTGTCTCCGCTTTGGTTTCAGCTTCATTGCTACCTTCATTTTCTTCTTTCTCTTTTGTTTTGGCCTTAGACTTCACGACATTACGCGTTGTCTTATTGAAACTAAATTCTTTGAGTTTTTCATCAAAAGTAGTGGGAGCTTCGGCAACCATCTTGTCTTTGGTTTCTAATGTTGGTTGAATGCCAACTTTTTCTTCCTCAAGGCTCCCTAGCTCTGATTCATTGGTAGGTGCGGTGCTTATGGAAGTTTCTTCTATTTTGGTATCCTTTTTGGGTCTTCCTCTTGTCCGTTTCGGTAGTGCTTCTTCGTTTTCTACGCTTGCAAGCAAGATGGAGTCAACCTGTTCTTTCACTTTGGAGAGCCGGGTGCGTTTGCTGGTCGGCTTCTCCATCTCAAACTCTTTTTCGTCTTGGACAGTTGAAGTGGCAGGTTTTTTTGTTTTGGTTCCGCGAGGCATTTTATAATTTTCAATGAATTGTACAGAGCTTTGATCGGTCATCTTAAATATCCGGCAATTTTACTATTTTAACAGGTGTCCCCGCTCGTAGGAGTTTAGTGCTTATTTTATTTCGATATTACTATTTTATTTGGCAGAATCATGATAAAATTGCACTTACAACTTGGTTATGAACTAGCAACACTCTCCGGTTGTATATTAGAGCCTGTTGAGCCCCAGTTTAACAAATAAGTTGATATTACTATAGCTGCTAGATCCTTCGGCAAATGTGTTAGAAAAAGTGCCATTTGTAGTCGGTAAGAGATTCACTAAATTTTCTATTATAAAATATAATTCTTGAAAGCTCTCTCTTGCTCCTCTTCAAATGATACCAAAAAGACTTCGATAAAGAGGCACACAGTACTAAAGCAACATTTGTTAAATTGCTAAATTACAAGAATGTTGATCTGCTATTCCAAATTTCTAGATTATTGTGGTTTCTGCAGATTTCCACGAAAAAAATACATTTGTACTGAAAAAAGAAAAAATCACGAGCAAGTGAGTTTACATTTGTTCTGCACTGACTTTTGAAGAGCCTACTGCTGGTCTGAGAAACTTTTATGATACAACTGATATAGATGTCTCATAGTTTTTCAATATCTCACAATCGCAATCGTGAGAAATGTGGATGCCTTGGAGTAAAATGCGACTTGGATGATTAGATTCATAATGAAATAAAAATGTATCTAAATCCAATAATAATGCATGTATAGCATATTGTGATGATTGCATTAATATGGCGAATTGAGATATATTTGGAGTCCAATTTTCGCTGTTTCAAAGATCTTTGGCAAAACAAGAGTGATATTAGCAATATATGCTTTGAAGAAATTTTCGAAAATAAAGGTAATTCAATTTTAGCGATTTTCAAGAAATGCAGCAGAAAATTGTGTTAACCGTTTAAAATTATCAAAAAAAATTTTTTTTCTTTCGAAAAAATCTTTTAAGTTACAAGCTTAGATCCCATAGAATCCTCTGCCTGCGTTGCATATCAACCATCATCAAACTACATACAATTTTTTCGTATCAAAAAAAGCACAGAGAGTGCCTACAATGTGTTGATTGAACTTTAAAATTAGATAAATAACTTATATTTGTCTCTATATACCATACAAGCTTCACAAATCCTGACAATGTCAATAAAAACTCCTTTCCTATCAATTAATCAACTTATCATAATAAGAAATGATTATAACCTATCTAGATCACTCTACTTGCAGTTTTGTACATCAAATGCATGACAGTGTTACTCGAAACTACAAAATAAATTTAAGAGAGATGTTTTGGAAACATCAAGGAGTGCTTTAGAATATCAGCTTTCGCACTAGTGACTTCCTTTTGTTCTAATCGATAAAAAATCGTGTCTTTCTTGGAGCAATTCAATTTAATTTCCAATTGACCGTTAACCGATATAATGATTTAGCCGATTACAAAAAAAACTCCTATACATTGTTCTTTAGCCGTACACAACGAATTATGAGAATAAGACGAGACTGCGTTAGTTATCACATAAATTCTTAAACGTGCAGGAAGTTTTATTCTGGAACGGTATTTTATCAGCGGCACGCACATATTTAAGTCCGTACCCCATTTATAAATCTATAAAAAGTTCAGCATTTTCTTTACAATGACAAAACCAATTCCGAGATCATTAATCCGAGTTTCTCTTGCCACTTTCATAATAGTCGGCATCACAAACGCAATAAAGCAATACAATCCATTCAGCCAAATCGGCGCAATGAATCCAAATTTTTCTCAACCTTATAACCCACTCACATCTAACCCGCTCACATCTAACCCACTCTCAGCAATGAACTCTAATTCTGGATCGGACCTTCTAAATTCTGATCTTTTCTCCTCGCTTTTGAACAATCCTCTTTCTTCGACAATTCCATCTGCTCTCAGCTCGCAAAATGATGCATCAGGGGTTCAATCTTCGATACCAACTTCTAATTCACTTTTATCGGGTCGCAGACCAGGAATTACGCCGCCATTGACGGGTTCTGCTCCTACGGATGCTCAAATTGAATCAGCGTGGTCGGAATGGAAACAGAACCTGAGGAAAACGTACGGAGTTGACGAAAACAACTTCAGATACAACCTCTTTAAAGAAAATTATCAGTATGTACGAGATTTCAATCAGAAACGAAATTTATGGTCTCTAGAACTTAATGAACTTGCTGATTTGACCGTGGCAGAAGTCATTGCAACTAAACTCGGTGGCAAGACCCCCCTTATCGGGCAAACTGGACCATCCGGCACTCCAATGGTTTCAAGCACTCAACCACCGGAAGCTTTAGAGGTCCAGAAATCTTCGAAGAGCCATAAATCCTCGCAATACAATCCCTTAGCGTCCCTCTTCGGTTCATCCAACACCTCACCTTTCTCCTCACTCTTAGGTTCACCCTTCCAAACACCCTCAAACACTGCAACTACTCCCTCTTTACCCAGCTATTCGAATCCCTACACATCACCCTACTCATCTCCATATTCTTCACCCTACTCTTCGCCCTACTCTTCACCCTACTCATCACCTTATTCCTCACCATATCAATCGCCTTACTCTTCACCATTCTCGCCATTTCAAAATTACCCGCAGTACTCCACCCCCACACAGCCTACGACTACTACCAAGCCAGTAACAACTACGACCACTACTAAGCCGGCAACAACCGCATCGACTGCCTCTCAACCAGTTACCATTATTCTAAGTACTCCCTCATCATCTACCAGCAGTACGACTCCTACTCCTGCAGCTACTCCGACTTCTACTACAGCTACTTCGACTCCCACTTCAACAACCACTTCCACTCCAACCACTTCAACGAACTCCACAGATTCTATTCCAACTTTTGTCAACTGGACAATGCAAGGCGCAGTCACTCCGGCCAAAAATCAAGGAAATTGCGGTTCCTGTTATGCTTTTGCAGCTGCTGCGGCCCTGGAATCGTTGTATTATATCCAAACTAAGAAGTTAGTTTCATTTTCCGCTCAACAAATTCTCGATTGCTCTTCGAGCTATAACAAAGGATGCAGCGGTGGCTATATCGATCTCACACTCAAATATTTAGTCCAAAATGGGATCACATTGGACGAATCTTATAAATATACCGGAAAGCAAGGAACCTGCAACTACAATGCTACCAGGGACATGGTTTTCAAACCCAACGCCTATGCCGCTGTAACAAAAAATAATTCCCAGGCGCTCATGGCCGCAGTTGCAGAAAGACCTGTTCCGGCTCTTGTAAACTCAAGTTCAAAGAGCTTCTATCTCTATAAAGAGGGGATAATAGTGAACGATTGTAACACTACAGTCGATCATTCAGTGATTATAACTGGGTACTATAATCTTGGGTCTACTCCTTATTGGATTGTGAAAAACTGCTGGGGACCAACCTGGGGCGAACAAGGGTACGTAAGAATTGCACTTGGGCAACAGAACAATGGAGCAGGAATATGCGGAATCAACCAATACCCATACTATGCCTCTTAACGAAAGGCATCTAAACCGCTAGCAATAATGCTTAAGAAAATTTTTTCTTGTAATAATATCATTAAAAAAACTATTCAAAAGTAATGCCATTCCATATCTTATAATTGATTGTCTGTTTTTACTTTTCTTTGGTGAAATTGGTAACAACTTTGCATATTTGTTTATGCATAAAGAAGAAAATAATAATGTCTAAAACAGTAATTTTCAAGTCTCTTGGGCGAAAAATTGTGATAAATAACATTTTTATTGCTACTACGACTTGTAGTATGGGTTTAACAATTAATTTATTGACTTATCATCTACGCATTTTCTCAGATATTAATCTCTTTCTTCCCAATGAGAGGCAGAGAACATTGAATTTATTAGCTGTGAACAGACTTACTTGAATTCTGAATAGACTATGATTTTACTTTCAGAATTCACGAAGCGTCCCAAGCATTGGACCCAAGTGTCTATATATGGCTATCATCACGCAAAAGATCGCAAGTAATTGTTTAGAAATTCTAGAGATTTTCTTAAAAACATGTAATATGTCAAGGATTTATCGATTTGAATCAACAAAAACCACGTTCTCACAGATAATTATTTCCGGACTTCCTAATCCAAATTGTGTATTCCTTAATTTATTCAAGCCCGAATAAAAGTAATTTAACTTAACTGGGCTCATCTTGAAAGAGTATGACAAGCCTATACTATTCGAATATAACTCTAGAATCGGCCGAAGATGAGAGCGACTTCTCTTCCATCCTGAATATCATCGTCACAATAATATCCATTGTTGGGTGTCTTTCAAATATGACTATAACAATGTTCCTTAAAATTTCGAAAACCGGAATCGGGAAAATGGTTATCGCATTATCGTTAATGGATCTCATCTTCTCAGTATGCTCGCTTTTCATCACTTTCAAAGCTAACAGCATGATATTCTGCAATGTGATGAGCTTTATTTTATGTTTTGGATGGATCGGCTCATTATTTTGGACTTGCTGCTTTGCACACTCATTATTTATGTCAATGAAGTTCGGAGAGGGAGATTTCGTGATAAACCATTACTTTGGGGCCTACGTTAAAACATCTACTGTCCTAACCATTATTGCATCACTTCTCTCTGCGGCGCTCGGATATTTCAGCGTCAATGCCTCTGGAGGTTGCTACCACAAATTTGTGAAAGGAGAGGTCGACATATCAGGGATTTTTATCTTTCTATTGCCTCTAGTCGCCTCAATATTGTTTTGTGGTGTATGCTACATAAAGGTAATATCAAAGCTCAAAGAGGTTAAAGCGAAGTCATATAACGAATTGCTACTCTATCCTCTGATTTTAATTGTTGCAAACGTGCCGTCAATCATATTTGAAATAGCCGTTAAAATAGGAGGCGACATGGCTGTCCCTCCTTTTTGCTGGGTGATTGCTGCTGCTTTATTAAGATCACAAGGGATGCTAAACGGATTGGCTTATGGCTTATCACGAAGAATCATGGAAGGTCTGAAAGATAAATGCTGCCAGAAAAAATCATCCAAGAACAAAAAGACAGGTTTGCTACGAGAGAGAGATTTAGATTCTTCTTCTGATGCGAGAATGTCACATTTGCCTCCAAGTTATGTGATTTAGGCTTATTTAAACTTTTCTTCATACATTATTATCATTCAGTCTTGCTGATATGAGAAGAACAAAAGCTTCGGCTGTTTGATTTACATACAACGTGAATAAGAGCTAAAGGCAAAATAATGTTGCTTCTTATAAGCTTCATTCTCGACTTTCATAACGTTGCATATTGAGGCTGCCCTCCTTGAATACCCAAATTCAGTTCAGCATAATTCGTCTGAGTTGTAAGAGATAGTTTCCCTTGCATTTCCTTAGAGTGCAACTTTGCGTAATGGGAGATGAAAGGTGAGCAACTCGTATTTGTAACCCTTTAAGAGAATCAGACTGCGACTGGAGAGAAGACGAAATTCAGATGATGAGAGAGAAATTAGTGATAAATAAGACAGATGGTTGATTTCCACATTCATCAAAAGTTTGAGGAAACGATATGCGAGGATATTTAACGTTTTAGAGGAAAATGCCTTGTGACTGAAATAAATTTGGCATTTTGCAGCAAAAATATGTCGAGGGTAGTACAGTTTTCAATTTAATATTGGTTATAGTGTCTCATAGTGTGTGTCAATGGGTAGGAGAGCTTGAAAACATTGAGACGTGTGAGGTCACCAGTTTTTTCTAAGTGCGAGCGTTTCAGCCTGCAGTGTGAAAATTTATTGAAGAAGTCACAATCGAATGAGAGTAAATTCGAAAAGGCAATAATAGAAAGTCTGAAATGATGAGGCTACTGACCATTTCTCTCATCTTCTATTAAGCGTTGGGTTTTGATAAGATGATCACTTATAAAGGTGATTCAGTGACTGACCTTGGTAAACCAGGCGCTTCGAGTAAAAGTGCAGCGCTTTTTCGACAAAATGCCTAATTTGGATTTTTTTCGATTTTTACCAGTTCATCGAATAATCTGGAAAGTGCTATCAAATCTAGAGATTTCTGCCGATGCACTATTTAAACGAAAGTGAGATCGGTTAATAATCATATCAAAACACAATAACTAAAACTTTCACAAGTACTCAAGCTAAATAAACAACATGGCTGAATCAAAGAAACCAACCGGAACCGCTATCGGTATCGATCTCGGAACAACCTACTCTTGCGTCGGAGT
>ENA-UOUE01000216-UOUE01000216.1-compost-metagenome-genome-assembly--contig:-NODE-216-length-48907-cov-5.927770_pt1 | contig 48907 bp, 15 predicted proteins | sample MGYA00238146_ERZ747223 | MGnify/ENA primary metagenome ERZ747223 (study PRJEB28781, sample SAMN06268865) | compost metagenome | isolation source: single cell | place: USA: California, Emeryville, Joint...
GCAAAGATATTTCTTTGCTATGATGAGATATTTGAGTGTGTTGATTCCTTTTGAGTAAATAATATTAAAATACATGAATATGATTCATCGTTATCTATTCAAGAGAGCTCTAGACAGTTTCTATCTTCCTCATAAATGCCTCTCTTTTTTTTTTTAAGGTTTAGGAGAACAACTACGGGGATTACCCTTCGCAAGTCATACTCATCCAGCATAATATGCCACAATAAATTAGAGAATGCACAATAATTCGAAAGAGACTCAAGAGACAAGTAAAAGATTTCCAAGAAAGAAAAATCGGAACATCTCTCTCTTTCAAGTCCAAGGAACTTTCATTAAGCTCGGATTTATTGGATAATTCATATTGCTATACATGTAACCACGATAAAAGCGAATTAACGTCCAAGAGAACAAAGCCATTTTTGATAGAATAGAATCAAGCTCTTAATATAAATGTTCTGAACGATAAAATTACTGATCGCAAATCGAAGGTTTCGTTTGACTCCGATACTCAATGTCTCTCTTAGCAATGATACCCTCGAGACTTCGAGACTTCTGGCTTCTCTCTTCTCCTCAGTAACCTCAGCGATTAGAAGCCTCTTTATAGGAAGAAAGTGCTGAAGTACTTAATCGCTGATATAATTTATGCATGATTAATAACAGCACTATATAGAGGAATCATGGACTAGATAGAGTTGATATTGGATTTCAGAGTATTGTCCTTCTTTCAGACATAAAAATCTTTAGCATTAAAGTCCTTTTTCTATTTTTCGAGGTCATAAATTTGCATCCCTTGGAGACCATGTGAGATATAACTCCGTATAATCTCTTTCCATTCTCTGATGAGTTTGCTTTCCTTGATAATACTAGTACACTGTTTTGACGTTGTTAAGAAAGATTTAAGCATATTTCATATGTAGTTAATACAAAATACCCATGATCACCACCAACCACCAACTAGTAACCAACTGCATTAGAAGTTAGTTAGTATGGCGGAACACTGCCATTTCCCAGACAACGATTCATTTCCGAATAACGAAAAAGCACCGCTTAACGGTTTGTGTAGAGGATTTTGGAAATCGAGTTAATGGATCTTACTATCCGATACCGCTTGAGTTGTTCTTTTTTTCGATGAAGATAAATATTTTCTGTCGATTCTCTGAAGATATTAACTCGAGAGTCTGTACCTAATAGTTAGATCCGTTTTCTCTTATAAAGTTGATATTTTGCTTTTCTTTCTGCTCTGACTGAAACTAGTTTGAGGTCGGTGCAAACAATTCTGAGTTTGAAAGGAGACTTTGCTGAGATAGAAAATTGATCTACAGTTAGATATTGACTCTAACCAAGCCCATAATGGCCAGAAGAAAAACTTGCAAAAAAATAATGATATAGAACTCAGCACCCATTCTCAAATTGTCATATAACTTAGGTATCGAAGGAAAGTTTAGATTTTCACACTCTTTTGATTATATCAACCTATATATATATGACTAACAATTAATAAGTAGGAAGTATAAAATACCAAAAGAATCAATTTACTAAAATATCCTCAGCAGGAATAAAGAGAATAAATTAGAAAGGAATAAAGACTTATTAAGATTATGGATTTCTAAAATCCAAATTGAGTATTATCTTGCTTCTTCAAAATATACATGATGCTCTTGTTGTCAGAGATCATATCTATTGGCAAGATCGCAAAAACTCGACGGCAATCTAAATATTGAGACGTTATTCTGTTATTGAAAGGTCTCCAGAGCAGAAATAAGAGACTGGACATCTGAACGATCCCCACAACCATAAAAATAGTGAGGTTCCATTGCAATCTGCCTATGATATCAGATAAATTGGAAGTTCCAATCTCCATATTTTCTATTATAGTACTATCAACTTGGAGACTGATAGCGGTGCGATCATTGATGATCGGGTCAGCATAGATTTCAAGTACAGTTTCAAGAGATGAATTGGTAAGGAACTTGGTTTGAACTGCGGAAACATATTCGAAAAGTTTTTGAGAGGTTGAGGCGAAACCGAGCTCAGCAGCATTCTGGAATGCAGTGAGGCAAGCTTCGTAGTTTGGATAGGCGATGATATCATCGCAAGCGCCTATTCCGCTAATGTTCAGATATCTCTCTTTTAGTTGGCTACTCGCTTCGCTGCTCGACAGAAGAGTTGCTGAGGCACTTTGCATCATTTCGACCATTTGAGTGTTTATTTGTTTATATTTAGTTAAGATTTCCTCTGCAAGAACGGTTTGCGCCTCAAGTGATTCTGGAGAGTCATAGTAGTTGGTCAGTTGAGTCAGTAAACCTAGACTGTAGCCTGGGTAATGGGTTGCTTGAGAGAGTATATCGATATTTTTGATGAAAAGAATCGTTTGACCTGTCTTCAGTTTGAAATAGATGTTGACTATCACGTAGTAGCTCAGAACGTAAATAGCTGGAATTAACATCCAGAGGGATACTGCAAGTAGTGAAGTTTCATTAGTCTGGATAATTTTTCGCTGGCGGGTTGAGCTTTTATTTCCTGATGAACGTGATTTTTTCTTCGTTTGTTCAGCTACGATTAAATTATTCTCGGCAAGGATAATTGGTATCGTGACTCCAAAGTAAAGCTCATAGTCAGTTTGGAGCCGTTTGAGACCAGAGTCTATGAGATTCGTCGGAATCGTCATGAGCTGCTTCATTAACTCGAATTTTCTTTTCTCAATAAGCCTGAACGCATAAACGAGGGCAGCAATTAGTACCATTGTAACTATTACTCCAATCATAACCACCATGTCGAAAAGTCTAATAATTTCGTCATATTGTGAATAGAAGCCAGTAAATAACGTGGTTCTCATATTCTCGTAGGTATTTAACAAGTTCTCGATGTATTCTCGAAATTGAACGACTTCAGATGTGTTAGTTGTGATTTGGTCAAATCTTGAGAGACTTAATTTCCATGCAGCAGCCAAGAACATCCTGCTGACTTCATAGATAGGCAGTGTGTTTCCTGAGGCCCCATCCTCTAATCCTGTGGCGTTCAAGTTATAATCAGACCATTTGAAGTTCTGAGAGATACTCGGGACATTGAAATTCACCATATATTTATCGAAGGCAGTCGTAAATCTATCGATTTTTTGCTGGAAATTTACTGCAATTGACGCTTGAAGGTCAGTGGCAACTGCGTCTGATGGATAGAAGTTTCTATTGATACTGACAAGAGTTTCCATGGAGCCAAAAATGGACTCGACTGCTGAGATGAAATATGAAGGGAAGGGTGCAACAGCTGCAAATTGCGAAAATCGGTTGTATCCTTGATTGATGATCACTGAGCTAATGATAGCCAGAACAACAAGCAGTGCTACTGCGAGATGTCCACAGATATTCAATACCATTAAGAAATTAGGGACATCCAATTTGCTAATTAGTATTTTCATCCTTCTTCGTCTAATGCTCAGTCTGGAAGAAGAATGAGAAGAGTTCCTTTCAAGAATTTCTTCTCTCTTCTTGCTGGCAATTAAATGACTCGTTTTGGATGCGAATTCTCCTTCATTAGCACAATAGTCCAGATAGTGTTCTTTTCTTAAGTCGGCATCTTCCGATTTATCGGCCTCTCCCATTGATTTATCGGCCTCTCCTATTGATTTATCGGCCTCTCCCATTGATTTATCGAGTTCTATGGGAGAGTCCAGAACAGTCACTTCACAGGAGATCGGGTTGATCTTGCTCGGTCCTTCAAAGAGAGGTAGAGGCAAGGTGAAGCCTGATAACTTGTGGTCCCAATGCTGGTCAGCAGAAGTGATCATTGGTATTCTTGTGCTTGCTATAGAGACTTTCTTGTAGTGGATGGGGCGATCATCGATTTGGCTGATGACTACCTTGCAAAATCCAATGTCAAAAGCATCGAGCCGTTCAAATGAAACAGTGAATTTGGCCATTCGCGCTAACTCCTGTTTATTCGGTTGAATCGTAGATGGCTTTTTCTCTGCAACTGAAGACTTGCTTCTCTTTTGAGTCATCAGTGTCAATACCTTGTCGAATTGAATTAACCCTTCAAATTCTTTGTTTGTAGAGAGTGCTAACTCGAAGGAAGGAATAATGTCTTGGATGATACCAGCATTCTCTATCCTGGCCAGTAGTTCTACCTTATTTCGACTAGCACCATTGCGGACATACTCAACCAAAGTAGTTGACAATCCTATCAAATTCAGGTTGGAATCACAAAGAATATAATTTTGAGAGTCTTTATTTGGAAAGACATAGACTATGATGGAAAGGTCACTTTGATTGAGGAGGTCCACCGAAATAAAAGCTCTGGCTTCACAAATGCTTCCGTCAGCTTGACAAATCCAGACTTTACACCACAAATCTTTGTAGTTGCCAACACCTGAATCGACATAATCCAACATAACTTCTCGTAACCTTTGAGCGAAAAATTTCGGAAAGACGTCTTCTATGGTGAGATTGTTGAATAAGACGTTTTCAGGGGTGCCCAGTATTTCCTGGGCATTTTTAGAGCAAACGATTCCTTTACCAAAATTCTTTCGGTCGAGCGAAAAGGCCATGTAAATTATCGGCGAATCATTATCTATGTTGGTCAATACTTTTTTGTCGAGGGTTGCCTCATCAGCATAGATCAGATTCTTGGCTCTGAAAAGTGCGTCTTGAAGCATAGAAATTTCAAACTCGATGGATTTTTCGAAAAGTATGGTTTGAACGTATTCATACAGGTGGAGAATTCCCATATAAATACAATCTTTCTTGATTAGTTGCCGCATTTCTTTCGCGATATCGTCTATTCCATGTGCAAATTCTAACCCTAATTTTTTTATCGTAAAGAGATCGCAGGCTGGCTCTACTATTTTAGTGAAGAGTTGAGCTCTGGTCTTGACTAAGTTTTCAGTTCGCTTTAAGAGGACGTCGTAAGTCTCATGGACACTCAAAACTTCATTTAGAGAAACTTCGGACTTGAATTCCATTTGGAAACTGTCTTGTAACGCTTCAAGGATAGCTTGCTGCTGAGTAGATAAGAATCCCTTCATGAGTTTTTTCGTTTCACAAAGAAGAAGCATAGCTTTCACAGGATTTCGACAAGCAACAGCAATGAATCGCATATGAGAAAGCTTGACTTGAAACGAATCATCTATATTCGTTGCCGCCATGATCTCAGCGTACTCTCCTTCAATAAATTTCAGCAACTTGGGCTTTAAATACGTCTTCAAAGGAAATTCTGAAACGTCGAGAGATGCACTATTGTCGAAGGCATCTTTGTTTGAAGAGTGCTCGAGCATCGCCTGCACTACTCGAAGAATCTCATGATTTGGCTTCTCGATGGCCAAGAAATTCAAATACAGGCTTTTTAGAGCCAGAGTCCTGATTCTTCTATTAAAGAAGGAAAATTTATTTTTTTGGAAAATTCCATATAATAAATCCAAGGCAGTCTCTTTGCAGTTAATGGCTATCTTAGCCAGGCAAGACACCATTAGCAAGCTCGGAAAACGCGAGGAGACTAGATATTGTTCCAAGAGATGAGCAAGCAGGCTATAAAAGGGCAGGAACCGGATTAAAATATGGGCTGCTTGGTATTTCGGGTCGAATAACTGCGGAAAAAGGACTGAATTGGTGATTCTCAGCGAGTTTATGAGCAAATAGACGCCTGAGAATACCAATACAGAGCTTTTGCTGAAGGAGCCATTAGCTTGCATTTTCGTCAGGAAGGCCGCTGCCACAATCATAGCGAGATTTAAAATCTCCTCTATCAGGGTACTAGTCGGATAAAACGTCTTTGCATATGGTAGAGTAACTTGGTATTTGGCTCTCATTAGATTGTATCCACAGACCAAGCATATCAAAAAATATGCGATTATTCGTGGTCCAGTAAGGCTATCCGCTAAGAAATTTTCGGCGGATAGCATTAAGGCAGGAATCATTAGGACGTGTTTCTGAATTAGATTTCCCACCATGCTAAGCTTCTGAGCTCTCTCGCTAGAGGCTCCATGCTTGATAGATTGGTAAATCCAATAGAGTTCAACCAACCATAAGAAAGTGAATAAACCCGTGAAAAAATACAGAAGTCGATTATTAGCAGTCGCTCTCGATCCGAAGACCTCGAGAAAATTGGTAAGCGAGATCGCTTTCAATATCGGAAAGTCAAAAGGGGAAGTCGATTCTGTGCCAGCAATAAATACGCTAGCGTAGTGAAGCTCAAAGATAAGCAATAAAGCAAAAATCGCTCTCTCCGGGATAAAGGCATTGCTTTGGGAGAGATAGAGCTTGTAAAGCAGTTTCATGTATTTACGAAACATCGATTTTACTTAGAGTTTTTGCGTTTTAACTAGTTATCTGCTTGATAAAACCCTCTTATAGATAAGTTGTAAAGAATGCAGATCATAACAACCAACGGTGCGGACTTTGGCAGAATTAATAGGAATCATTCTATAGAATGTGAATTTGAATTGTTCATAATTAAGAAAATTTTTTAACAAAATAAAATTTTTTTATCAGTGCATTATCGAAACAGATTTTCGCCAGCTAGATTTATAAGTATCCATCTACACTGACGGAATATTCTGAATTCTGATTAAACAAAATTATCTCATTTTATGCTGTTTATAAAATGTTCAGATGAGAAATTAATGAGTTTCACAGTGAATTGAATTAGCACCAGATTTAGAATTTTACCCCAGCGTATTTGCGGAAGTCCTATGCAACTATGACCGAAATTTACAACTCTAATGACCAACAGTCAATATATCTTGTTCTTGCTTATGAGAGGGATGAGATGCTCATTCGATTATTCGAGTTGGACTGAATTTGTTCACGGTAATAAAATAATTAAAAAACATCATCAGTTGCAAATTTTTCTAAAAAATTCTCGAATCAAAATTTATTTGCATCAAATGCCCTGGTAAAATCGTTTTTGGTAGTCCTATTTTCAGAGATTAAATTGAAATACCCAACCTCTGTCATCTGAACACAAACTACTCTTTTGGTAATGCTTCTAAGTACTCTCAGCAACATTTCATAACTTTCAGGTGAAAGAAACTAATTATTTCTAATCTAATAAAATGCTATCTTGAGAGGAACACTCTGCTTGTTCACCTGCTAACAAATCATTTTTCAAAGAATGAGCATTGAAGAATTCTGTGAAGTGGAAGTCAGATCAGTCAACTTACACCGAACTTGAATTTATATAAAAGACCTAATCATACCATCATATCAACCGCGAGAGACTGATTTTCTGACTTTAGAAGCCTTGAATGATAATTCTGAGTTCTCCTTTACAAAAAGACGGAGGCCGAGGGTCATTCACTCCGAAGGTGGCTGTTTTCTAACGATTTCGCAAGTTTGGGAAATTATCTAAAAAAAAAAAACCATTTCGCGAATCATCTTATTGGATCATCTCAAGGTTGTTCAGTCAGTAAGTCATCGGGACTCCGACTTGAGGTTCCAAGCCGGGTGTGTCTGCCAGGTTAGAGAATTATAAAGTTTTTAGAGAATCTGTGACAAATCGTAACAAATATGCTTGAATGCTTAGCAAATGACTCAAATTCTTAGTGACAAGGACGCACTCAACAGAACCAGCATTTTACTAATGCTTATGTTCTGTTTGCTAACCGATTTGGTTTCATCTTGAGCGATTTCCCGAAATAAAATACAAAGAAGTAATGGAGGTACTGAATGCATTGTCGCTCGCTCGTAGCAGCTCTTAGTGTGTAAACGTGCAGTTCATTTAGTAGTAACTATCAGAGTTAAGTTTGTAATTTATGCCTTGCCTGCACTTTCCTTTGATCCGAGGAGTCTAAGCTCTTAATTAATTAAGTAGCGCATGACAAATAAAAAGTAATGGAATAATTAGAAGAGAGCTTTACGATTTTCTTTAGTTAAATTTTGCTTTTCCTCAAGTACAAAGCTTTATTGATTCAGCTCTATTATTAGGTCTTTAATACCTTTTATCAATGTTATTCTGCTCTATTAGGATTATATCCATTGCTTTTCTGTTTTAAATTGAAATTTTGAATCTCTGAGCCTATTTCCTTCATTACTCACCCAAATAAGAGCTTTTCGTTCGAAATGGCCTGAGGTGTTAACTAAATCATTAATTTATGGCTCAAAGTATTTCTGTTAATTTTACAGCAGCTATGCGCATGGATATCAAGTGAAGGCACCACCCGCACTTCGAGATTAGTTAGACGCAATGGAATTTTGTGTTAGTGCTTGTTTTGGAACCATACTGAATAATAATTAAATAGCACTTCACAATAAAATAGAAATATAAGCATGCTTGTTGGGTGCCGTCCAATTTACAACTCTGAAACATATTTTTAGAAGTGTTACAGTCCAAAACACTTATAATCATCGCAGATGAACCAAAATCTTTAAAAATCATAATTAAAATAAAGAATGAACGAGCGAAATACTAAGCGATCTTGATTCTCTATGAATACTTATGATGAAAACTAAGGCGAAATCGAACATTACCAGACATTAAATCACTTACATCTCATAAAAATAAATGCAATTCTGCTTTTCTTTATTTCAATTTCACGATGTCGGATGGCTAAAGATTTTGCACATGGGATGTGATCAAATTGGTTAAACTTCAGTCTGAATGGCAAGGAACTGCCTCTAAAGGCAAGAAAGTCCAACCTGAGTGACTCTAAGACCTGTGAACAAGATTTTTTGTTTAAAAGAAAAAGCAAATGTATATAATCGAAAACTAATCGAATTGTGAATTAATTGTGCTATTCAGCTTATTAAAAAATGATCTTCCTAGTTTGCAAAGGGTGGAGAGTTTGCCTTATCCAAGTTTCACTTCGGTACAAGTGCCTGAACGATTCAAAGTATGCAATTATTCCGACACAGCAAATAACTTGTTTGAAGATGCACACGATTGCCCGATGTAAAAGTGAATTTAGACGCAACTAATAAAACAAATATTTACAATCTTTTGTAAAAGTGTTGAGACTTTTTTGAAATAATCGAATCATAAATATATGTTCAAAAAACCAACAGAAAAATTCTGTTTTCTTGCACGCTAATAAACATTGAAATGTTAAATTGCGATTACCGCTCGACATTATTTTGTCACTTTTCTCGGATTTTGCTATTTACGCGAGAATGAAACACTTCAATCTTTTTGTTTATTGTAAAGAGTTAGTATTTTCAAATTTTTCGCTCATTCAAGCATTTATCTCTTAAAATTGGTTTCGTATTACAAGAATAAATCGTGAGTGCTCATAAAGAAAGACAAATAACCCAAAGAAATCTTTGATAAACCTTAAATAATTGTTCGAGTATTACTTGTAACTGAGAAATTTCATAGCGGATCTGATTGTAATGTTAAGTTCATGATGACCTCAATTTTCGGATGAATTGGACAGCTTGATTGTATGAGAAATGGCTTCAAAATCCACTCTGATTCTTCGAATTTTCATTTGCATATTTCAATAACTTGTTTTCATTTGGAAGAAATATAATTTGAGCAAAAGCACTAGCTCTTTAATCATGCTTTATATTTCCAAAACAGTCCATTAGGTGGCTATCGCTTCCTTCAGAATTAGAAAGATTCGCAGCTTTAACACAATTAGCAAAGTGAAAGTATATATTTATAAGCCCTTTAATTAATCGTATTAGCGCCTTTTGTTGCCAAGCAATATAAAATCTCGAATCAAATAATGGTGCTAAAGAAGCTGACTAGAGTAGAAGTTAACTACTCTCAGGGTAATGGTACGGTTATTATTAACAGGCAAAAACACTTCAGGAATTTAATCAAGACCGAATTTAAGAATGAAATAAATTTTAAAATTTCATTCAAATTCCTGTAGAACCTAAAACCAATGCGGCCAGCGAATGAAGCAACCTTTTATCAGGAATCTGCTTCTATATTGCTTGAGGAATCAAAACAAGCCAAGAGCGATGTTTCACCAGATGATTTGTTGAATGAGTCTATAAAAAACAGTACTTATCAATTCTCTTAATCTGTATTTGCTGGAAGCAAATTCTGATTTTATAACACAATCTGACCGCTCATCTAAATTAATATCTCAGAAGAAGGATCCCCTATTTCTACCACGCTCGTAGCCTGGTGTTCATTTCAGAAAAATAACGTCAGTCTAGCCGATCTAAACAAGAAACAGATTCTTACAAATTTCAAAGGCGTCCAACTGCAAACTGGTATTTATAGTTCAAACAATTAATACTAATTGTGTCGAGGTGGTTGGACCCAGTTGAAAAATATAACAAACACGAAATTACTTGGCTCACTGACCTCTTGCTTCAGTAGAACCAACATGGAGATCTTTGATCTCTCACAGAACACAGCGAAGAAAATCTACTCTTTCGAAGAAACGATCGGAGGTACTATAGACTTACCTGGATTTACAAGAATTATCTTTTATACTAGCCGCCGGCACTGAAGATATGATCTATAATTCACGAAGAAACGTGCTTGGCGCAATCCCTATTGGAGGAAAAACCTCTTACCATTTATTCACTATTGAGTATTCTGCACAGAAAAGCAACTATAATGTAAAGTTATTAAGAAAATCGAAATGGCATCCCCAGTATAGCACCAAAGAAGGTACTTCGGACTGGTTTATTTTGTTTTACAATGAATTGACCACGTTGGTCTTTAGGAAACCAAATTACTGGGTATGATTTCAATCCTGCTGGGGAGACTGCAGCGACCATTGATAGCGAAGGAATTTGCTTGTTATCGGATATGAACACTGACAGTTGCAGCTATCACCTAAACCTAGGTAATACACCAGGTTTTCTTGCAATTTTCACTCTTTCAGAGATTATCTTTCGATTTATAATTTCCTAATTTATTCAATAGAACATTCCGGCAGCTGTCGATGGAGCACTAATCCTGAGGAATCATTATTATTCGTGAAATATCGTAGTTATCGGCTTACTGTCTTAGACGTTGAAAAGAAAACTTTCTATTTGAAGAGTCCGATCGATCTTTCAAAAAGTAATTTAGACTTGTTGTTTTATTTCAAAAGAGAATGGCTCAGGACTTTTGTCCATATTATTCTCTTGTATTTGGTTCCTCTTTGACAAAATATAATAATAGTGTATATTCACTGGATGGATGTTTCTCCGAGCAATGGAAATTTGCTCGCATTGGCTGGATTAGATAAAACGATAAAAATATTTGACAAACGTAAAGGGAAGATTGCTAAAACATTCGAATATATTCATTCAGGTAAGATCCTTCGATTTAAGATTCTTTTCGTGGTTGAATCAACAATTCATATCTTCTAGACTGGATAAATTGTGTGAGGTGGAATCCGGCTGGGAACATGCTTGCTAGCACATCCTCTGATAAGACAGTGAAAGTATTTGAATTCAGGAGTGAGAAAGTGCGTTATACTGGAAATACTTCCGATGGACGTAATTTACATTGTTGTATTCTATCCAATCGTTTTTAATTCCTAGAGATGCTCACATCCGTTTGTTTCATTTGACCCGAGATCGATAATTGAGACAAGAAAAACGAAGGCGAAGAGAAGAAGGTAATAGAAGAACTGCTCTGAAGAGAAAATAGATTTATTATATTCATAACACATGATCAATAGCTATCTATATCTAAAATAATATCTCAGAGTTTTAGAAAAACACAGCAAATAAATGAAATAAAGTGTAAGTTAGAATGTTGCGTGAGGATCTCCCTAATTTTCTTTGAAAAAATAAAATTTTTACTTTAATCCAATTCAGTATCTCTTTTCTTTTTGTTGTTTTGAAAGCTTCGATATAGTTGAAAAATTTTCACAATTCACACTAATCAATGGTCAGCATTACTATGGAGAAAAAGCCGACCAGAGTGGATTATTATATCAACGATAGATGAAGAATAAGCTTCTCTCTCTCTTTGAGGTAAATCAGCACGCCTTCACCTCTTTTTCCCCTTTATCCTTAACTATATTCATATTATAAATTCATGTTCCTTATTATTCGTATCCCACTGCTCGTTTACCTGCTTCTGTTTCGAGAATTAGAATAAAATCAACTCTCTTTCTTGCAGCTAAATTCCTGCAAAGAAAAATTCGATTAAACTTAATTTTTTACAATACAGAGAAAGGAATACATTTTATTCATCTGTTTAGCACAGAGATAAAATACAGGGAAGCTAACTCTTATGGAATTTATCAATTTGACCGAATTAAGGTTTCTAGGAGCGATTCCCTTGTTGCGGTTTCAAGAAATTATCGTTCAGATCCTTTAAATTCTAAAGAGATGGTTTGTAAATATTTATTTCGAATGAGCTTTTGTTTTTAAATTTGCAGATCCATTCTCAAGTGGATTAAATTTATTGCATTTTTGATTTTTTGTTAGATTTTATGCTTTTAACAGTTTAGTTGGTGACTTTTCCGTTACCCAGCCAAGGAAAGTCAGGATACAGGAATGGTCTTTTTATCAAATAAGTTCAAGCTCCTCTATATTTGAAGGATGCGTCAACACTTGTCGCGAGAAAACAGAAAAAATGGAATTTAACATTGGTTTCTTTCATATCATCTTATTTATCCAATAATACCTTGCTTTCGTCACAGAAAATTCTCTTTCTATTATTTTTTAATTCTAAGTTGCTCTTTCTCTTCTCTTAACTCATTTCACTGACGAGAATATTATTAATTACTCTGAAATAACTGCAATTTACTCTCTTACCTTTTTTCTAAAGTAATGATAAATATTTCAAGGCTTGGTAATGGTTTTCGATCCTTATCCAAACTTATTCACTATCTTCCGATTTTTTCTCTTATAGAATTGATTTCTCTATAAAACTCAACTCAAAATTACACCATTAAAGACTATAGTATAATGTTGGCACTTGACCCGAGTCTGTTTCAGTACCATTCTCCGAACCATTCGCATGTGAGAAAGTGAAAACCACATCTCCATCTGCAGGCACGGTTTCAGTTCCATTAGACCCATAATTGGTACTCGCACCATTTAGCATCACAGTACACGTATACTTTTCGCCTGCCTTGATTTTCTGAGGTCTTGGGAAATTTAATCTGTAAATTCGAGACTCGGGCTCGTCTTCGTCATCCCTGCTAAATGAAACCTCCATCCTCACTAATTCCGGAGCGTTACAATCATCACCTTCGGCAAAGAGAGCTGTACCAGATATCGTCCCGCTCTCTGGGCAATAGATACCAAAGCCATTCAAACGCATATTTTTATTCACAGTGAATGTAATACCATCGACGGAGCCACTGCCATAGCCCCATCCACTATATTTATTCTTGAATCGATTGACTGAATATGACTTTCCAACGGAACTTAAGACCAGCAATTTGCAAAATGGAGTTATTCCAAGCTTTTCCAAGTTTTCGCTTGTTTTTGGTAGTTCTTTCCCTTTCCAAAATATTTGGCAGCTAATAGCTTCTTCCTGACTCTGATCTTCTTCAATCTTCTGCAAGATGTCCTTAGCTGTAGACTGGACAGGGAAAATCGCGACCTCCTCACGCTTAGTGCCTTTATTGACGAAAGTTATGGCAACTGGGACCTCGTTAGAGACCTCATCTCGAGAAAATTCTTCAACTACTCCGTTTACCCTAACAGTAATCGAACTGGAGTCGGGTTTGAAGCTTTGAATGATTCCGTAGCCTTTAGGAGTGTGGATGAGCGCTCCCTTTACCTCCTTTTTCTCTTTTGCAGTGTAGAAGGGGTTAGCTGTGTCTTTTTCTTTCTTTTTTTCAGCGATTTTTTCCAGCTCTTCGGGAGATAGTCTGGGAGGAAGGTTTCGTTGGGTGTTGGCGTAGAGTCTCCAGGTGTTGTCCTCGTCGCTGCGCCAAACGAGAGTACGTTCATCTTGGCTGGCCTCAACCATTTTCTGTTGTAAGATTTGCAAGATATTACTTTAATAAAATCGATTCCGAATAAGTATCATCAGATTTTGTTGACACAAAGTATTTTGCGAATTTGACTTAGCTGTAATATAATAATCCTGAAATGAATTTCGAGGCAGAGTTAAAGAATTAAAGAGATTCAAGTGCTCTGGGTCAGGTTTGAGTTTGAGTGCAGAAAAGAAGCCAGAAATTTGAGAGATCAGATAATGGATTGGTATGGTGATGGTATGGTCTTGATGTGGCAAATGACAGCCGCTTGGCTATTTTCTGAGTCTATTAGCTTGACATTAGAGGCGGATTCTCAAATAATTGTCCTTTAACCTGAGAGTACTTTGATTAATTTTAATGAAGTATCAAGCCAGATTCTGAACAGTAATTTTAACTGCATTCACAAGAGGGGCAAAATGCGTTCACATCAAATTCCTCTTGGAAAAAACTAGCTCCTTTAGCCAGACGAAAAACTAAATTGAAGCCTATCAGACAGAAAACTTCTCTTCATCTCAAGTATGGAGCATAAGAACAAATATGTTTAACTTTTCAGCTTCCGATGATCACCTAAATCATATCTTTGGAGCTAAATTTCCTTGGTATTCATGAACTCGCTATGATGGTCTCATTTAACAAGAAAGAGAAAAAAAAGCAAACAAAACAAAAAAGTTTTGATATCCATTTCTTAATGATTCACTCTCAAAGAGACGCTTGAGTTCAATTCAAAAGGGTTCAAAGACCAAAGGCCACAATAACTTTATGCTTTTCTAAAAATTATTAGTTGTTGGTTGCTATTAGAGCTTGTATAGCGCTGAATCTGATAAGAAAATACAGAAAATCTTTTTAAACACGAATTTAAATTAATAAGCCCAAAACAAACCTCGAAAATACATAAAACTGAATCATCTAATGAGTCATTTTGCAACAGCACTACTTTAGACAACTACTGCTTACCGTTTAAGTCTTTTTTTGTAAAGGTCGCAAGAACTTCCTCTTTTGCTTCATGCTCTTGACTCTACTAATATCAGGCAAATTTGCCGACCTATCTATTGAATGCGAAGTAGGCCCTTGCAAGGATATCTTGGATGAATCAGATACTCTCTGCCTTGCAGAAACTTTCGAACTTTTAATAGCAGATTTTAAGGCGACAATACCAGATTTTATAACTCCTAAAACCGAAACGACTGCATTGAATATCATTATCACCAGCAATATTGATGCAATAACCCATCCGAGTACGTCCGCTAGATGCTGATTTCTGCTGATCATGCCTGATGAGAGAAAGATGATTTGCAACAGTACACCTATCATTGCTGCAAACAATAATATCTCATTTCCCAACGTCACAAAATTCGTAAATTTGCTCTTATGCCCTATTTTCATCAAATGGAATATATTAACCATCAGCGAGCTGATAATCATGAAGAGAATCTGGGCAAGCGCGTTACTTTGCCAGTAAACGAGAGGAAAGACCATCGCTTGTATTCGTAGAAGGCCTAGGATTTGAAATAACTTTGTATCGGTATTATTTTCTTTAAAAGACGCCGTCAGAGACTCATATCTCATGATACTATGATAATTGCGTTTAATGTTGTGTTTCCCTGCAAGCATCAAACTATAGCAAATACCAGGAAATAAAATTGCAAAGGGAGCGATGAGAATACAAACAATGGAGCTTATTCCTGATAGTATATTCGGATTTGAGAATGATAGAGCAGATATCTGCAATCCAATGCCAAAGATGAGGTCAGGATATGTTCCCATAATCCACCCAAGGATATAATTCCATTCAAGAATAATTTGAAGCTTCAAAAGACGGTTGATCCGGTCTCTGCGTTTTTTTCGACGTGCAAGGTGGAGCAAGACACGTGTAAACCCAATAGCAATTACAATGACAACGGCAAGAATAATGGTATTGCCTGCGTTCTTCAGAAATAGGCTAGTATCTTCAAATTTCACGAAGCGAGATGGCAGGCCTATCATTGTTTGATTATATCTATGAGAACCAAACATAGCAATAAGTAGTGACTGCATTGATTTTTGAGAAACTGAAAACGATTCGAAGAGTTGCTCAGCAGGATAAGGGAAATTTATATTAATATACCTAATAAGAGCTGCCAATTTTGTAATTCTCAAAGCGACAACACCTCGCGAGGAATCGTCTTGGCTTCCAAAAGTGTTGAGAGCAGCAGAACCACTTATCGCAATGACAGCTGAGGCAGAAATTGCTGAAAAGACTCCCGCAACGGCCTGACTAGTAGGACTAACTCCTGTGCAAATTCCAGAAGAGATAACGCAAGTCATGTTTATTTGATGATACCATTGCTGGCAGTCCGCATAGCTCGAGCAAGACACGCAAATTGTCCCATTGCATTCAAGATGATCTTTGTCTATCAGGCAGTCACTGTTTGTTTGACAAAAAACATAAGGATAGCAATGGTAGTCTTTCAAATTAGGAAAATTCCCCTCAGGACAAGTCGCATAACAAGAGTTTTGATATCGATAGCAGTCGATGCAGGTGTTGCTGCTTGATGAACAAATTTGTGGTGGGGTGGTAGAGCAATCTGAATCAGAAAAGCACCGCACGCAAACCCCATTGTCCGTGTTACCGGTGTTAAGGTAAAACGAGAGCAATGACTTGAGTCTGAGCAAGGACTGCAGACATTGCTTTCTGAACATTGTGCTGCTACGTTAGAAGGACAATCTGAATCAACGAGGCATTCCACGCAAACTCCTCCCAGCCCTGTTGCTCTGCAGAATGGTGTTAAGGAAAAACGAGAGCAATGACTTGAGCTTGAGCAAGGGCTGCAGACATTGCTTCCGGAACATTGTGCTGCTGCTACATCAGTGCAATCTGAATCAGCCAAGCATTCGACACAAACCCCTGCAGCCCCAGGGTCTTTGCAGTATGGTGTTAAGGAAAAACGAGAGCACTGGCTCGAATCTGAGCAAGGACTGCAGACATTGCTTCCTGAACATTGTGCTGCTACTGTATCAGTACAATCTGAATCAGCCAAACATTCGACACAAACTCCATTGTCAATGTTACATATCGGTGTCGAGGAAAAATGAGAGCACTGGCTCGAGTCTGTACAAGGGACGCAAACATTTTCTGAGCATTGTGCTGCTACTGCATCAGTACAATCTGAATCAGCTAAACATTCTACACAGATTCCAGTCGTAGTATTACATAACGGCGTCGAAGTGAACCGTGAACACTGCAATGAAAGGGTACAAGGTGAGCAAACGTTGCTCGAGCAATACGCAGCGCTGGAACTTGGGCAATGACTATCTTGTCCGCAGGAAAGGAATTCTGGCGAGCACGTCCCCGCATCGCACAAGCCACTCTCGACGTTTTTCCAAGTCCAACAATCTGAAGAAAACACGCATCTAATGCAGTAATACTTGCTTTCTGCGCTGGTCCATATACACTGCCCACCGGACCCACAAATATCTATTGGAGACGCACAATCACTCCCGCAAAGTCCATAGCTTTCGATGCAAACCTGTCCGGCCTCGCAATCTGCATCTGTTCGGCATTGAAGACACAATCCGTTGGTGTGGCAATAAATCCGAGTCGCACTTTGACCGGTGCATTCACCGTTTGAAGCACAATCTCGACAGCTTCCTGCAAAGCACAGTTGACCCGCTATTGGACAGTTCGATGCGTGTGTACAAGAACGAACCTCTTTTACGATCCTGGCAAAAGCAATAATCAAGATCAGACTGTATCTCATCTTTTTAGTTTTATTTCTTAGCTTTCTTTTCTTGAATTTTGAGTATCTTGCTAATTATTGTCTTATTCAGGTTGATAAATCTCAAGCATTCAATCTAAATACATAGCAATGCGAAACCGGTAATTCTGAAACTCAATAAATTCCAGAACTGAGAATTTAGTTCGATTTTGAAATTCTGCGGTCTTAGGATTATTTAAAAAAACTTATTTTCGAGGCATGTGCTCGCTTTAATTCATGATCGCAAATAATTTTTTTTGCACCTCGGATTGAGTGAAAGCAATAAATTCCTTCCATTAGTGTAGAAAGTCATTCCTTTAATCAGCGAACTGCAAGGGCAAGATGAATAACGACCAGAGAATCATTTTTTGACGAATGATCATTTCATGATCCCTTTGAAGAAAGTCAAGAGTGAAGTTGCTTGGAGTTAATCACTTTATATTCTTGTTGCCGCTTACCTAACCGATTGGATGATGAGTGCTAATGATAGATTTCGACAAAAGCAGTCGAATGATGATGTGCCAATTAAAAATTTGTGAGTCTGTTTTCGGAATCGTGGGTCTATTTAGAAAATCAAATACGTATTAAAAGCAAAGCAACAAAATCGAGTTTTTTATAAATTAAACTCTCTCTCTCTTTTCGAAATAGGACTCGGGAATTATCAGCTTCCTTAAAATCAGATCAAAAACTACCTCAGCAAGCGCAGCAGAGATCTATGAAGAATTCCATTTCACATGATCAAGGAATTAATCTTGATGGTACCGTTGATTATCATCCCACAAAATATCAGAGAGAATCAGGTTCACCTGAGTTGAGAAAAAGATGCAAAGATGTATTAATTGTTTACAAGGCGATATGAGAAGCATCATACGATGAACCTGAGACTAACAATAATTATATGACTCATGATAAAAAACGAAATTGAATTTAGGATTTATTGGGGTATTTTGTGAGTACAGCAACTTGAAACTTATTACACAAAAGAACTTTTCAAAGCACCACAACCTCTTTTTTTGCCTCTCTCTCCCTCCTTCCATGCCTCAGCAATACGTGGCAAATATCCCCACAGAAATTTTTCCTGCTAAAATCAATCAAGGACATCTTGTAAAGTAGAATTTCTCATGAATGTGGGAAAAAAGCTCTTAAGAGATCAATTTTCGTAGAATAATCTTAGGCTTACTACTACTCAACACCGCATAGGTTTAAGATCCCGACTTATGGAGAAGACCACAAGAGTGACCGTAGGTACCAGGAAAGCTTCACAGCTTCTCGATAAACTATTATTGTGACCTCTTTTCGACTGCCATGAGCCAGATTCATATCTTTCTAATCGGTCTCTTGACTGCTTTGTCTTTCACAACTTTTCCCGGAGTTTTGAGAAGAAGAATATAGGAATTAAAAAATTTATTCAAACTAATTCCTCTCTTTTAATCAAATGTAAAGTAAAGCACGTCCTATTAATTATCCTCTGCATTCAAAATGAAAGAAAAAGTTTTTTTTTGGAGATCTGCTTGAATTATCAAGATAATAGATATGAGATATGCAAGCAACAAGCGAATGCTCTGAAATGAGAAAACCAAATATTAAAAAAAAAGTGGTATAAATGATAAGCAGGCTATGCTATCAATGTCAATGAGAACCAGCGGCTCTCATTTCACATTTATTTTTCATATCTGTCCTAAATACCTTCAATTTCAGAAATAGTCCCCATATGTCTTTGATTTTGAGGATTATTTTTGCAATTTTGGTTCAAATCCATGATCGACAGCTCATATCTTGTATTCCCATCTAAAACTTGCAAAGACACGTTATTTAACGAGCCAATCGACGAGATCTTCGTTGGAGGTATCAACATTTGCATGGATTTATTGGTGGCAGGAGAACGAGCTTGCACCCGCTCAGTAGGTGATTTATTAGCTCCTTTCTTCGTTTTAGAACGGTTTGCAATCCCTTTCAATACTCTAACAACATTTCTCAAGGCGTCCAGCAGGGCAACCATTGCATTAAGCAATATAAGAGTTAGCAGCGGCACTGCTATTATCCACCCCAGCACTTCTTTCGTAATTGGATGCTCGGCTATAAATCCCGAATGTGTGAATATTACTTGGAGGAAAACCGCTATTAAACTAATTAATATAAGCACTTCATTTCCCACTATCACAAATTTCGTGAAACCTCTTTTATATGTGACCCTCAATAACCGGAAGCCGTTAATAACAATTGAACAGAGCATCATCACGACGACTTGAGTTAAAGGACTGTTTTTGCAAAAAATGAGAGGGAAGACTATCGCCGGGATACGCAGGAGGTTCAAAACCTGATACGTTTTGGTGTTGCTGTCATTCTCATTGAAATCTGTGATAAGCGATTCATATCGAGTTATATTGTGATACTTCCTCTTCCTCTCGCTTTTATCCGCTTTCATCAAGGTCAAGCAGATAAAAGGGAACAATACAGCAAACGGAGCGATCAAAACACAAATAACGAAGCTTGTCATATTTAAAAAACTCGGGTCTGAGAACGGCAGATCATAGAATTGAAGTCCTATTCCGATTATCAGGTCCGGGTAGGTTGCTACCGTCCATCCCAAAATATAGTTCCATTCAAATATTTTTTGCGCCTTCTGAAGTTTCAGGATCATGGCAGTTTTTTTTCTCTGGCGAGCGATGCCCATTCCCAGACGAATTAGTAGAATGGCGATGACAACGAAAGAACTCACAAGGACATTCATTCCTGCGTTCTTCAGGAAGAGGCTAGAATCTTCAAACATGACGAAGCGTGAAGGGAGGTTGATGGTTGTTTGATTGTATTGGTCAGACCCAAATATCGTAGAAAGCATGCTTCTGAGGAATTTTTGAGTGTTCTTGAATGCTTGGAATAATTTCTCTGGCTGCTCGGAAAAATCGGTGTTGATGTACCTGATCAACGCGGCTAATTTTGTCATGCGTAAAGTAGTAAACCCGCGTGAGGAATGTCGCACTTTTGTAAAGGTGTTGACAGCGGTAGCACTTAGCACAACGATTACGGATGTGGTAGTGCTAGCGGAAATAGCAGCAGCGACTCGTTGACTGACAGAATCTTCGCTTTGAGCAGGAGGCTCATCACTTGGAGTTCCATTATCAGTGGGTGTACAGCCCGGTGAAACCCCATCACAAGGGACGCATGTGTTGCTGCTTGCCGAGCAAAGAGGTGTTTCCGAGGATGTACAGTCTGAATTGGTAAGGCATTGGACGCAAGCTCCACTTTCAGTGTTGCATAGAGGTGTTGATGACAAATGCGTGCATTGGCTATTAGATGTACATGTGGTACAGGTGTTGCTTGAACAATGAGCTGCTGCAGGAGTAGGGCAGTTTGAGTCGATGAAGCACTGAACGCATACGCCGCTCACTCCTGGATCATTGCAGAATGGTGTTGAGGAGAAATGAGCGCATTGGCTTGAATCCGTGCAGGTGATGCAGGTATTGCTTCCTGAACATTGAGCTGCTTCACTAGTCAGGCAGTCTGAGTCGGCGACGCATTCAACACATCCACCAGCATTACATACCGAGGTAGATGGGAACTGTGCACATTGATTTGAGGTAGAGCAAGGTACACACTCACCTGTCGTTGAAGAGCACTGACCCTTCGTAGGATCAGAGTTACAATGTGAATCGGCACCACATTTCGAGCACATTCCTAGTGTAGAGTGGCAAAATGGGTAAATAGGATTCGTACAGTCAGAATCAGAGGCGCAGGCGATGGTACAAACCCCATTAGAATTACAAGCCATACCACCACCACAATCAGCATCGTTAAGGCAGGCCACGCATACTCCTCCTAATAGAACGCTGCACTGTGTGTTGCCTCCAGTCATATGTGAGCAGTCGCTCGAAGTAAGGCATGTAACACAGGTTTTACTTTCACAACGCGATTTTGTAGTCGTTTGGCAGTCGGGGTTGGCGAAACATTCTATGCATTGAAATGGTAATGTAGATGTATCGCACACAGTTTTTGGAGGTATGTGGGCACATTCTGTATTAGAATAGCAATTGGTGCAAGTACCTCCTGAGCAAACCGATGCTTCGGGAGTAGTACAGTCATCATTAGTCGTACACGGGGTACTTAAGACGATACTGCCAGCCATAATGAGAAAGAAGAGAGTGTATTTCAGCTTCATTTCTTGAATTTGCTTTTTCAATATTTTTTGGTTTTTAAATTATGTGAGAATATCTTGCTGCGTTACATAACTCGAAAATATAACGTTTCTGATTTTATCTAAAGTTAATCTACAAGTTTTCCAAAGCTTTCTATACATAAAATATCAGCGCGGTCCCTAAAACTTCGGGCAATGGTGACTCTCTAAGACTCGAGTTCAGACCTCTACATTGAAAATCAGCTGACAAAAAGTGGTAATTTTGAAATGTAGCCTCTACAGAATTCCTAATTTGGTTCCTTAATAATTTGATCGAATCGATGCATGAGTTAGATTTATAAAAATTCATTTCGGTTATATCTAATAATCCTGAGCAGCATTAATTAAATGAGTGCAAAATAGGATTATTTACTACCTAAATATTGAGACTGTCTTTAAGAGGATGATTTTTAAAAAATATTGACACGATCCAAGCTCTTCGGAGAACAAATTCCTTGCAAAGCTTCTCAGCGTTGAGAGCGGCAGCCTTTCTTCTCATTTCTCCATACCCTCGAAAGAAAAAAGTCTGCAACAGCTACGAATTTTCATTCTTATTCTGAAAAAGCACATAGTTCAGTATATAATTGCGAGTTATTCATTTGCCTTGACCATGTACCTCATATATATACAATTATTGTCAGATTAACGCTATTCTTTTAATTCTCAGCGATTTGCCAATTTTATTTTTTTTGAAAAGACCGAAGTAAGTGGGATTCTCTGAACTTTAATGATTGAAAACTGAAAACCAGCAACCATTAACTGGCAAATCAATCCTGTGAGCATCGTTCTCTACAAGATTTGCTTCTTGCCATTAGATTTTAGCAAAAATGTTGCTTTAGAAGGGAGATCTTAACAGAAACGAAGTTGTTGAAGTTAAAAAGATAGAAATCCTTACATAGTAGCTATTTACGAGAACTTCTGAAAGAAAAATGTCTACTATGACTGGTTTGCGAACCAAAAACAAAAGTATAACAGTCATTATTAAAAGGAAGAATAAATTACAAATTCGCATAAAAATTGGAACTGAGCAAATCTTTCCCACTTAATCGGTCCTATGAAAATGATTCGGTCTTACAAAGATAGCTATGGAAAGATGAGGAGGAGCTTCATGTTCTGTTGTGAATGTTTGAGGCGAAATTTAAAGCAAATCTCTCTAATATCTTGGTTATGAAATTCTGAACCCCCATCCTTATTCGAAGCAAACTTTCTTTTCTGACTCCTGATTAGAATGATGGGTGATGAAAAGTTGCCGAAATATAAGTGGTTTTTGGTTTTTTTGGGAACATGTGAATGCGGTAATAGCAGTTTTACAGAGAATTGCACCTTTTTGTTGATGATAAAAGTATCTTCACATTTGAAATTTTGAAATTAAAGTCGTTAAGAAACGAAAAAACAACTTCATTCTTCTCTCAATAAATCTTTCGTAACATTCAGAATTGCTTATTAGAGGCTTTTAGTTCGAGCATTTCCAAATTAAGCAATATCCAGTTCGTTCCAGTTGCACCATTCACGAATTACCCAAAATCAGGCGGGCTTTTCTGAAGATCGCTGTATTCAAACACAATTCAGGAATTTGTAACTCCTACAAAATAGACACCATGCATCCCTTGCTTGTTCTCAAAAACAGTGTTAAACAATCGAAATGATACAAGTTCTGAGAATATTGAATTTATTATCTCAAAGTCTCAATTCCATTAGATCTAAATTAGAGGGCTTTACGCAGCTGTCAAATAATTTAAATTTGATAGATATATTGCGTGCTCTTTTTACCAATTCAAATAGCATTTCCTTTTATTGTGAAAAGAATTGCATCCCAACAGCAGATAAGCAGTTTTCAATCACCAAATCAATGATCTCGAATCAGCACAAAGAGACAGATCCCAAGCTGTATTTTCTGAACATATGATGCTTGTGAAAATATATAATGCAAGTCAATGGTAATTGCTAATTTCTGACACATTAGAAAGAGAAATCAGTGGAAAGCTCGTGCATCTAATCATTTATGATAAATGAAAAAGTACACTAACCTGAATTTTTTTTTATACATTAGCTCTATTTCATGGCTGTTGTCTCTCGAGTGAAGAAATAAGTCGAAATGCTCAGCGCAGATTTCAGCATCGTTGTGGGATTTTCAGTGTATTAGAATTCCACTCAACCGCCTATCGGAAGATAAAGCCTCTCTAATAAAAAAGTAAGCATTCCCTCAGAAAACGTGATTTCAATAATATTCTTAAAATTTTAATTGAATATACAAATGAAAATGCTTGCAAACGAGAAGAAATAAAACGTGTTATTAGCTCTCAGCATCATCTACAAAACCGCCAACTTTAAAATTTTCAAGAAAATTTTGCCTTTTCTATTCTCTTGTGCGGCAACTTCCTGCTTGGTTGCAGTATACTGCTAGAAGATTTTTCAGGAGGTGAAACGAAGCGCCTCACTCTCCTATTAGATAAACGAACTTGAGCTTTCGAAATGGTTGGCTTTTTGGAACGATTCTTTATAGCAGCCCAAACAGCTATTAACACTCCGAGTACGGAAACGAAAGCATTGAATCCCATTAAACCTAATATTCCAGATGCAATCACCCATCCGATTATGTCTGAAACCGTAGGATTATTGCTTTCTATTCCTGCATTGATGAAGGTTATGTGGAAGAATATACCTAGCATACTGACGAAGAGAAGCAGCTCATTTGTCAACAGCACAAAATTAGTGAACTTCTTCTTATACGACACCTTAAGCAATTGAAAGATATTAACCGCAAGTGAGCTTATGATCATGAAGAGAATCTGAGCGAGAGGATTGCTCTGCCAAAGGACAAGGGGAAAGACAATAGCTTGTATTCTGAGAAGACCCATAATCTGATAAGTTTTCGAGTTATCATTGTTCTCTTTGAAATCGGAGATGAGAACTGCGTATCTAGTGATATTGTGGTACTTACTCCTTCTATCCTTTTTCTCCGTTTGCATCAGGATATAGCACATTACAGGCAGCAAAATTGAAAAAGGGACAATGATCACACAAACAATTAAGCTAAAGATCGAGAGACCGTTGAGGCTTGACGTTGCCATATGATACATTTGTAGCCCGAAGCCAAGGATTAAATCAGAATAAGTTCCCATGATCCACCCAAGAATATAGTTCCACTCAAGGATTAATTGGATGCTCTGGAGTCGTTTGATCCAGACTTTGTTTCTTTTGCGACCGGCAAGGTATAGGAAACTACGAATGAGTACAATTGCTATCCCAACGCCGAAGCCCACGAGGAGTGTCATGCCGGCATTCTTTAGGAAGAGACTAGAATCGCCGAACTTAATAAACCGTGCGGGTAAATCAGCTTTTGTTTGGTCGTATTGCTCAGATCCGAACACCATAATAAGCATGTTCGAAATAAAGTTTTCAGATTTTGAGAATGCTTTAAATAATCTTTCTACTTGATATGGAAAATTTATGTTGATGTATCGAATCAGCGTTGCTATCTTTGTAATCCTCAGAGTGATAAAACCTTGCGAGGAGCCTCCGCCACCTCCGCTTGCAAAGGAACTGACGGCAGCAGCGCTACTCACTGCGACGATAGCTGAGGTAGCAACAGTTGCTGAAGCAGCAGCAAACGACTGAGTAACTGAGTCAACGGTTGCTAACAATGAAAAGCAACTTCCAGTAGTCGTATTGCAAGCCATATCTGAGTCATCATACCATTCCTCACACTCTATATCATTAGAACAAGCGACGCATAATTCTCCATTGCACTCAGGATGAGTTTTATCATAGATACAATCACTTGCTGATGTGCACGTTAAGTTTTTGTGGCAAGTATGATCAGTTGGATTCGGGAAGGTCCCATCAGGACAAGCGATATAGCAAATGTTTTGGTATTGATAACAGATAACACAAGTATTGTTATCAGCTAAGCAGTAGGTTTTCGAAGGGTCAAATGTGGAATCTGAATCAGATAAGCATTGTACACAAGCTCCGCTTGTGGTGTTGCAGACCGATGTTGAAGATAGATGAATACATTGAGTGGAAGAAGTGCAGGCTACGCAAGTATAGTCTTTCGAGCATTGAGCTGCGTCGGCAGACGGGCAGTCTGAGTCGTCGACACACTGAACACATGTTCCTGATGCGCCTGGATCTTTGCATACAGGGGTTGATTGCAAGTGCATGCATTGACTTGAATCTGTGCAGGGGTCGCAGGTATTGTTTGCTGAGCATTGAGCTGCATCAGCAGTCGGACAGTCTGAATCGACAAGGCATTCAACACACACTCCGCTCGCTCCTGGATTTTTACATAACTTTGTTGAGACGAAATGAGCGCATTGGGTTGAATCTGTGCAAGCGATGCAGGTAAAGACTTCTGAACACTTAGATGCTTCTGTAGTCGGGCAGTCTGAGCTGACGACGCATTGAACACACGTCCCTGATACTCCGGGATCTTTGCATACAGGGACTGATGACAAGTGCATACATTGGCTTGAATCTGTGCAGGCGATGCAGGTATTGCCTTCTGAACATTGAGCAGCTTCAGTATTCGAGCAGTCTGAGTCGTCTAAACATTGAACACATTCTCCTGATACAACCTTGCATACAGGAGTTGATGAAAAGCGCATGCAATGACTGGAATCTGCGCAAGTGGTGCAGGTGTTGCTTGCTGAACATTGAGCTGCGGTGACAGTAGGGCAGTCTGAATCGACAAGACATTCGACACAAACTCCACTCGCTCCTGGATCCTTACATAATCGTGCTGAGGAGAAACGAGCGCATTGGGTTGAATCTGTGCAGGCGGTGCAGGTATTGCCTCCTGTGCATTGAGCTGCTTCGGCAGTCGGGCAGTCTGAGTCGTCTATACATTGAACGCATGTTCCTGATACACCTGGATCTTTGCATACACGGGTTGATGGCAAGTGTGTACATTGGCTTGAATCTGTACACGCGGTGCAAGCATTGCTTGAACATCGAGATGCTGCAGCAGTTGGACAGTCTGAGTCGTCTACACATTGAACGCATGTTCCTGATACCCCTGGTTCTTTGCATGTAGGGGTTGATGACAAATGCGTGCATTCACTAGAATCTACACATGGAACACAGACGTTATCCGAGCATTTCGCTGCTGCTGTAGATAGACAATCTGAATCAGCAAGGCATTCAACACAAGTTCCTCCTGATGAGTCCGTGCAGAACGGGGTGGCAGAGAAATGCGAGCAGTGATTAGATTCTGTACAAGGGACGCAGACATTGTTTGAACATTCCGCTGCCGCGGTAGAGAGACAATCCGAATCAGAAAGACATTCAACACAAGTTCCTCCTGATGAGCTCGTGCATAATTGAGTGGAAGAAAAATGCGAGCATTGACTTGAATCCGTGCAGGGAACACAGGTGCTGCTTGAACATCGGGCTGCTGCAGTTGTCGGGCAGTCCGAATCAGTAACACATTCCACGCAAGCCCCGCTTTTGCATAAAGGTGTTGAGGAGAAACGTGAGCATTGACTTGAATCTGCACAGGCGACGCAGGCATTGCTGCTTGAGCATCTAGCTGCTGCTGCAGAAGGACAGTCCGAATCAGTAATACATTGTACACACACTCCACTCGCTCCTGGATCTTTGCATAAAGATGTTGAGAAGAAATGTGAGCATTGGCTTGAATCTGTGCAGGGAACGCAGGTATTGCTTGAACATCGAACTGCTGTAGTTGTCGGGCAGTCCGAATCAGTAACACATTCCACACAAGCCCCATTCACGATGTTGCATAAAGGTGTTAAGGGATGACAGTCCGAATTATCAACACATTGTACACACACTCCGCTTGCTCCTGGATTTTTGCATAAAGACGTTGAGGTGAAACGTTCGCATTGGCTTGAATCTATGCAGCCAACACAAGCATTGCTTGAACATTGAGCTGCAGTAGACGGGCAGTCTGAGTGGGTGACGCATTCTACACATACACCGGCGTTACATGTCTGGGTAGTTGGGAATTGTGCACACTGAGCTGAGATCGAGCAAGGTTCACACTCACCTGTCGTTGAGGAGCACTGCGACTTCGTCGGATCGGAGTTACAATGTGAATCAGCACCACATTTCGAGCACTGATATAGTGACGGATGGCAATATGGATAAGCGCTATTCGTACAATCAGCATCATTGAGGCACGTAATAGTACAAACTCCATTGTAATTACAAGATTTACCAGAATTACAATCACTTTCCTGAAGGCAGGCGACGCACATCCCTCCTAATGTAGCAACATTGCACTTTGTGGTGCCAGAAAGATGCGAACAGTCACTATCAGTGGTGCATGGAACACAGGTTTGACTTTCACAACGCGAATTCGTGGCGAACAAGCAGTCTGGGTTGGCAAGACATCCTACACACTTGTGTGGTGGTGAACTTGAATCACAAACAATTGTTGGAGGTATATGCGCACATTGCGTATTAGTATAGCAATTGGAGCAAGTACCCTCGGAGCAAACCGAGGCTTCTGGAGTAGTACAATCGCTATTACTCGAACATGAGGTACACATACATATGATGATGCCGCTAGCCGTAATGAGAAAAAGAAGAGCATATTTCAGGTTCATTTCTTTAGTTACTTTTTCAAGTTTTCTTTTGATTATTAATTAAGAATATAGCAGCTGTGTTGTATCACTCTTCGAAAATAGAATGTGTTATGATTTTGTAGAGTTATTTTTTTTAAAGGCTCGTTTTCAAATCTGAATAATTAAATCAAGTGACCAAATTTGAAACTTTGATTCTGATTCCAGAATTTTTATTCAAGTTCGCAAATAATTAGAACGAATAAATACACGAATTGTGTATATAAAGAATTTCAGTTTTCTTGATTAATCTTGAGCAGCATTTAATTAAACAAGTCCAAAACCAGAATTTATGGGATATTCTGAATACAGAACGCTGAAGATCTGACGTTCTACTTTCAAAAAAGCAATGATGATGCGAATAACTCCACTTGAGCACATGAGCCGCCTAATTATAGAAAACTGTCATTTAACGCTGTGTGGATAAAGAGGATAACTTTGAAAAATATTGAAATTATCCCATCCATTCCAAGAATAAATCACACTAAAACACCCGAAAAGCCGTGATGAGCAACTTACTACTAATTTATAACTACTTTTGAGAAAACAAGGTATTGGCCAGCTAATAAATTGCTAAATTGCTGCCGTTATTTGATAGATAATTAAAAAGAGCTCACAAAGTTCGAGATGTAATTAATAGACAATAAAAGTTAAATTTTTGAAATCCAGGTTCGCTCCTGTGCATGAAATAATTTAGTTAATTCTTGAACGTTAAGAGTTTTGGAAAAATCACTCGTAGAAGATTTCGAATTTAAAGTTTCAGAAGCAGGACGTCTTGCACTCAAAATTCAGAATTAATTAAAGTCTAGCAGTACTCTAGCGTTTCTACAGCCCTATGAAAGGAATCTTTTGTCGAGATAGCGCGAGGTGTAGCACCTAGTCTGAAGGTTCTATGTTGATTAATAAAACCTATTGGAATTATATAAGTACTATTTATTTCACGAATCTCGAAGTTTTCAATATTTTTGGATCAGATTTACTGTATAATTCTCAAAGAACTGAATTCTTTTACCTTTAGATAACGGGTTTATTCAATTTGAAATTATTAATTCGAGTTCTATTTAGACAGTTCGAGATGTTTATTCATTCATCTCTGTGGAGTGGAATAAGGTTAATAATAAATTCTTTTCTCAATAGCCTTTTCGGATGGAGCGCTGTCTTTTCAACGAAATAATTTTCTACAAACTTTTCAAAGCCATTTTGCAAATCGTTATGCAAATTCTATATAGTTGAGTACTGTATTTGTGAGTTATTTACCACCTGTGACCATCTTGTCTAAGTAAAGCTGGTAATTTCTTAATGTATGCTTTCACTTCGCAACCATTTGATTTTTCCTCTCTGAGAGCAGAACTAGATAGGTTGTATTTCTGTCAATGTACATTATCCAAACAAAACAGCCCGGTATCCACGAATAGCAACTTTGAGCTATTGTATTTTATGGAGTTTCTTTAACAACAACTTAATCTTAACAATAAAGACACGATTTAGAGAGGATCTTCCAGATAAACGAGGCCAACGAATCTGAGAAGATGTGAATCTTCTCATATTATCGAGATTTTCACGATTCCTTTGATGGAGAATGCTTTGGGATCAATAGAATGGAATAGGATAATTTTGAAAACTTTGCGGAAAAATCGCAACTCTGATCTTATTTCTTGATTAATGTCGCTTAATTATTCTTTTGAAATTGGCCTGCTTTTTGCAATGAAAACCAAAGGCTAAGGAAGGCTAAGTTTCAAGCTATTCACACCCTACCTTAGTGATATCAGGTTTTTTGAACAACTTCCTTGTTTTAAGCGGTGGACCTTCTTTTCTGGCCTCATGGAATCGGCACTGATATTTCACTTGGTGCTGAGGCCGTTGCCAAAATGCTGGCAAACGAGGCATTTAGGAGAAAACCCTTTAGTTAGCTTACGCTTCAATAACTAATTGCAAGTAAAAAGATGATTTTTACGGGAAATTGCCATTATTGCTCGAGATCAAATAGCTTCACATTTGAAATTTTGATATTTAAGTTGCTAAGAAACGATATATCTCTCTCTCGTACTTCTTCCAATAAATCATAGGACAATTTGAATCACTTCTGACATCCGTAGTACCAGCTTTTCCAAATCCAGTGATCCCGCAGTTCAATCCAATTGTTGTGTTTATAAATTCCCTCAATATGGATTACTGAAGCGCTACCATTTTACATAAAACTCATCTAACATTTGCATCCAGCAAAAAATAATCACCACTGCCCTCAAGTAAATTTATGTTTCTTTCTGCAGAAGCAATATGAAGGAAGATTTCATACTCTGGTTTTATTTCTTTTCAAACTATAAAAATGCTTAAGGTTTTATCATTCTAATTCTGAAATTTATTTACTCGAAATCTTTAAATTTCCTTTTACCTTTGAATTACGAAGCTTTCGTCGAGATGTCTAAGCCGGAATTGATTTTTTAGAAGATATTATGCAATCACTTTTTATTCAATTCAAGCACTTTTCTCGAAAAGTAAAAAGAATTTTCATTTTCAATGGTGTTTAACAATTCGGTATGAACAACAATGAAAGTCAATTGTATCGCGCTTTCTGTTTAACAAGAGACAGGTCCCAAGCTGCATTTCCTAAGCGTATTATTTACATTCATTGCAAATAGGAACCGAGATGAAACTCCTCGCAATTTGAATTCCCTCTAAAATAATAGATTGTAAATTAAAAACATCCTTCTTTTTTTATATTTCGAAAAAATTTCACAGTGAATATAGAATTTTATCTGTCTCATAGAACACCTTCTTAAAATAACAAACAGCCTTTTCAAATTCGAACACAGTAGGACTAAAAAACCTGTTAGAAAATTCGCGTCGAAAATAGACAAATGGAAAAGCGTATAGCTCCGAGATCTTTTGAAGTAAAGCGAGTTTCAGGACTCAACGCGAAATTCAGCTTCAAATACCAAGGTAATCATGATAGTATCGAACCTAAAACTTATTTAAGAGAATGTAATCGAGATTCTTTAAAAAGTTATTCAAGTATGTAATCAATTATGAGCTCATACTCATCCTTGGCTTATTATTCTCTCTGCTGCTTTCTCAATGGCTTTCTGAGTCTTATAAAGGAAGTGAGCAGCCTATTGGAAAATCACTGTGATTTTTCTTAAAATTTTATTCACGGCAAAATAGTTTAGGTGAGGAAATTTTTTGAAGAATTACTCAGAGAGCACAGATTGAACTGAAAGTTTTTTGATACAAATTTTTTAGAACTATCTTTTAGAATTTTCAGAAATTTGAGTTCCTTTTTTTTAAAGACGTTTTATCAGAATTCGAAAATTCTTTAGCTTCTTAAAATATCAGTCTTTTAAACACGAAACCAAGGCCTTTTCCATATCATTTAAGATGTCGCTTCAAATCAAGAATGCCTTGGTCCCTAGCTGATGCAACTTGATCGAAACTGACGACTTTGCGTCTGATTTTTGAAGTAATTAAACATTTCATTTCGAAAATATCAGAATGATTGAGGCCGAGAGCCACCTCTCGTTTTTTGAAGTTTGTTGGGTTCCAGTCCGTATTTTATTATAGTTGGAGTCTGGAAGGAGTCTTTTTATTGAAAAAAGTCTTAAAAAGCAATCTATTGTGAAATTTCTGGAAAATTTTGTTTCAGCGAGCTGTTTAGAATTCAGTATTGAGAAATTGCCTGATTTTTATTCTCATCAGTAGCAGAACTGATCTATTATAGTCTATTCGAATCTTCCGAATTCAATTTATTAAATTTCATATTCCAGAAACCAGGATTAAATTAATTAAATTACTATCTACCCACTTTCTCTGGACTAAAATGTGATCCTTTAGAACACCGTCAGCAACTGATTTTATCTCGAACAATAAGAAAACCGGATTCTTCCTATTTAACAAGCCGTGACAACCTGAAATTATAATAACAATTTCCAAAAAGTAAGACATCAAGAATATAAAATGAACAACTCAAGAACAGTTGAAAAGAATCTCCCAGTGTTTGGAAAATGGAACGCGATTAAAGAGCTTGGTGACGGAGCCACTTCCAGAGTATATTTGGCCTCCAATGAGAATCACAGCGAGAAAGTCGCAATAAAAGTGTTCTATCTCAGCGATTTGAGCCGCAGATGGCTCTCGGTAGCCATGGACAACGAAGCCAGAGTGCTTCGAGGAATAAAACATCCAAACATCATTGAAATAAAGGATCATTACACGCTCCTTAAATCCAGCGGCTCTGACCGCAGATCCAGCGATGTTGGAGTTATTGTATTGGAATACGCTCAGCGAGGAGAGCTCTTTGACTTGCTGCAGAAGCTGACTTATTTCCCTTTGGAATTAGCTCAAACATATTTCAAACAAATCATTGGCGCTCTTCAATATCTTCACAAAAGAGAAATCGTCCATAGAGATATCAAAGCAGAAAATATCCTACTTGACAAAGATTTTAACCTGAAAATAGCTGACTTTGGCTATGCGAGCAGAGATGAAGGAAACATTTTCACCACACCAATCGGAACTTCAATATATTTTGCCCCTGAAATCCATGAAGGCAAGCCATATTCAGCTAAACAAGCTGACTTATTTGCAGCTGCCATGATTCTTTTCCTTATGGTGGTGGGACATATGCCTTTCTGTCAAGCTGACAAAAAAGATCAGATTTATAACATGAGAAGGCAAGGCGAATTTGAAGAATTCTGGAACTTTCACACGAAGCTTAGCATTCAATACGGAAATCGATCTGAGTTCCCAGAATCGTTTAAAAATCTTATCTGGGAGATGTTCGACCCGAATTCAGACCAAAGGCCTTCGATTATCTCAATTCTGAATCATGAATTTCTGAAAGGAAAGGAGTTGGATTCGGCGGAGATAGCTCTTCTTCTCAAAACATTCATGTGTGATAAATACTAAAAGATATGAGAAAATCGAAGAAACTAGTTTGAAATCACATTTTTAACATAACATAACAGTAGATGGATCATCATCTTGAAATTTTAATTAATTCATTTTTGCACTTTTGAATATGTGCATAACATCGAGTTGTTTTTAATATTTAAATTATATTGTGTTATATTGGACACAGAATTCGAATGTTTAAACCTGTGACATAATTTCTGATCTTTCTGTAGCAGAAATCCACATTAGTTCTTATAGTTTTAGACAAGTGCTTTGTAAGAGTATAAATAAACATGCTATTGAGAGAACGTTCTAATATCAAAAAAATTATCGTATAATCATTTCATTTCACTTGTTTTTTTGAGGTTAGATATGCAATAATGCGATCTACTCAAATAAATAAGGTAAGTGGGATCTCTTATCAGTGATTAAATTGAACAATTTGAATCATCTCTTGTTTACAATTTAATTAAGAATATACAAATTATTATGCAAATTCTATACAGTTGAGTGTTGCATTGTAGAGTTATTTACCACTTGTGACTATCTTGCTCAGTAAAGTTAGTAACTTTTTAATGTATACTTTCAATTCGCCGCAATTTGGTTTTTTCTCTCTGAGGGCAGATCTATATCGTTTGTATTTCTACCAATGTATATTATTCAAACAAAAGCAGCCTTGTATCCACGAATAGCAACTTTGAGCTATTGTATTTTATGGAGTTTCTTTAAGCAACTTGAGCTTAACTAGAAAGATATGGTTTAAAGAGGACCTTCCAGATAAATGAGGTCAACGCATCTGAGAAGATGGAAATCATCCCATGTCATCGAAATTTTCACGATTTCCTTGATGGAGAATGCTTTGGGATCAACAGAATGGAACCAAAAAGCTCGAATAGTAACGGTTGAAGCAGAATAATTTTTGCAGCTTAGCTAAAAATTGCAACTCTGATCATATTCCTTGATTAAAGCCGTGAATTATTAAGTTGACCAGCTTTTGCAATGAAAACCAAATGTTAAGGAGAGCGTTTAATATTCATAATATATGAGTGCTTAGGATGGCTAAGTTTCAAGCTATTCACACCCTACCTTAGTGATATCAGGTTTTTTGAACAACTTCCTTGTTTTTAGCGGTGGACCTTCTTTTCTGACTCCTCATGAAATCGGCACTGGTATTTCACTTGGTGCTGAGACCGTTGCCAAAAACAAAAAAAACAAGAAATTGTAAATCCCAAATTGGTTTAGTGTTTTCAAAAAATGCTGGCAAACGAGGCATTTAGGAGAAAACCCTTTAGTTAGCTTACGCTTCAATAACTAATTGCAAGTAAAAAGATGATTTTTACGGGAAATTGCCATTATTGCTCGAGATCAAATAGCTTCACATTTGAAATTTTGATATTTAAGTTGCTAAGAAACGATATATCTCTCTCTCGTACTTCTTCCAATAAATCATAGGACAATTTGAATCACTTCTGACATCCGTAGTACCAGCTTTTCCAAATCCAGTGATCCCGCAGTTCAATCCAATTGTTGTGTTTATAAATTCCCTCAATATGGATTACTGAAGCGCTACCATTTTACATAAAACTCATCTAACATTTGCATCCAGCAAAAAATAATCACCACTGCCCTCAAGTAAATTTATGTTTCTTTCTGCAGAAGCAATATGAAGGAAGATTTCATACTCTGGTTTTATTTCTTTTCAAACTATAAAAATGCTTAAGGTTTTATCATTCTAATTCTGAAATTTATTTACTCGAAATCTTTAAATTTCCTTTTACCTTTGAATTACGAAGCTTTCGTCGAGATGTCTAAGCCGGAATTGATTTTTTAGAAGATATTATGCAATCACTTTTTATTCAATTCAAGCACTTTTCTCGAAAAGTAAAAAGAATTTTCATTTTCAATGGTGTTTAACAATTCGGTATGAACAACAATGAAAGTCAATTGTATCGCGCTTTCTGTTTAACAAGAGACAGGTCCCAAGCTGCATTTCCTAAGCGTATTATTTACATTCATTGCAAATAGGAACCGAGATGAAACTCCTCGCAATTTGAATTCCCTCTAAAATAATAGATTGTAAATTAAAAACATCCTTCTTTTTTTATATTTCGAAAAAATTTCACAGTGAATATAGAATTTTATCTGTCTCATAGAACACCTTCTTAAAATAACAAACAGCCTTTTCAAATTCGAACACAGTAGGACTAAAAAACCTGTTAGAAAATTCGCGTCGAAAATAGACAAATGGAAAAGCGTATAGCTCCGAGATCTTTTGAAGTAAAGCGAGTTTCAGGACTCAACGCGAAATTCAGCTTCAAATACCAAGGTAATCATGATAGTATCGAACCTAAAACTTATTTAAGAGAATGTAATCGAGATTCTTTAAAAAGTTATTCAAGTATGTAATCAATTATGAGCTCATACTCATCCTTGGCTTATTATTCTCTCTGCTGCTTTCTCAATGGCTTTCTGAGTCTTATAAAGGAAGTGAGCAGCCTATTGGAAAATCACTGTGATTTTTCTTAAAATTTTATTCACGGCAAAATAGTTTAGGTGAGGAAATTTTTTGAAGAATTACTCAGAGAGCACAGATTGAACTGAAAGTTTTTTGATACAAATTTTTTAGAACTATCTTTTAGAATTTTCAGAAATTTGAGTTCCTTTTTTTTAAAGACGTTTTATCAGAATTCGAAAATTCTTTAGCTTCTTAAAATATCAGTCTTTTAAACACGAAACCAAGGCCTTTTCCATATCATTTAAGATGTCGCTTCAAATCAAGAATGCCTTGGTCCCTAGCTGATGCAACTTGATCGAAACTGACGACTTTGCGTCTGATTTTTGAAGTAATTAAACATTTCATTTCGAAAATATCAGAATGATTGAGGCCGAGAGCCACCTCTCGTTTTTTGAAGTTTGTTGGGTTCCAGTCCGTATTTTATTATAGTTGGAGTCTGGAAGGAGTCTTTTTATTGAAAAAAGTCTTAAAAAGCAATCTATTGTGAAATTTCTGGAAAATTTTGTTTCAGCGAGCTGTTTAGAATTCAGTATTGAGAAATTGCCTGATTTTTATTCTCATCAGTAGCAGAACTGATCTATTATAGTCTATTCGAATCTTCCGAATTCAATTTATTAAATTTCATATTCCAGAAACCAGGATTAAATTAATTAAATTACTATCTACCCACTTTCTCTGGACTAAAATGTGATCCTTTAGAACACCGTCAGCAACTGATTTTATCTCGAACAATAAGAAAACCGGATTCTTCCTATTTAACAAGCCGTGACAACCTGAAATTATAATAACAATTTCCAAAAAGTAAGACATCAAGAATATAAAATGAACAACTCAAGAACAGTTGAAAAGAATCTCCCAGTGTTTGGAAAATGGAACGCGATTAAAGAGCTTGGTGACGGAGCCACTTCCAGAGTATATTTGGCCTCCAATGAGAATCACAGCGAGAAAGTCGCAATAAAAGTGTTCTATCTCAGCGATTTGAGCCGCAGATGGCTCTCGGTAGCCATGGACAACGAAGCCAGAGTGCTTCGAGGAATAAAACATCCAAACATCATTGAAATAAAGGATCATTACACGCTCCTTAAATCCAGCGGCTCTGACCGCAGATCCAGCGATGTTGGAGTTATTGTATTGGAATACGCTCAGCGAGGAGAGCTCTTTGACTTGCTGCAGAAGCTGACTTATTTCCCTTTGGAATTAGCTCAAACATATTTCAAACAAATCATTGGCGCTCTTCAATATCTTCACAAAAGAGAAATCGTCCATAGAGATATCAAAGCAGAAAATATCCTACTTGACAAAGATTTTAACCTGAAAATAGCTGACTTTGGCTATGCGAGCAGAGATGAAGGAAACATTTTCACCACACCAATCGGAACTTCAATATATTTTGCCCCTGAAATCCATGAAGGCAAGCCATATTCAGCTAAACAAGCTGACTTATTTGCAGCTGCCATGATTCTTTTCCTTATGGTGGTGGGACATATGCCTTTCTGTCAAGCTGACAAAAAAGATCAGATTTATAACATGAGAAGGCAAGGCGAATTTGAAGAATTCTGGAACTTTCACACGAAGCTTAGCATTCAATACGGAAATCGATCTGAGTTCCCAGAATCGTTTAAAAATCTTATCTGGGAGATGTTCGACCCGAATTCAGACCAAAGGCCTTCGATTATCTCAATTCTGAATCATGAATTTCTGAAAGGAAAGGAGTTGGATTCGGCGGAGATAGCTCTTCTTCTCAAAACATTCATGTGTGATAAATACTAAAAGATATGAGAAAATCGAAGAAACTAGTTTGAAATCACATTTTTAACATAACATAACAGTAGATGGATCATCATCTTGAAATTTTAATTAATTCATTTTTGCACTTTTGAATATGTGCATAACATCGAGTTGTTTTTAATATTTAAATTATATTGTGTTATATTGGACACAGAATTCGAATGTTTAAACCTGTGACATAATTTCTGATCTTTCTGTAGCAGAAATCCACATTAGTTCTTATAGTTTTAGACAAAGTGCTTTGCAAGAGTATAATAGGCTCAAAATAATGCTGTTGAGAGAACGGTCTTATATCAAAACGAATTATCGTATAATCGTTTCATTTCACTTCTTTTTTTTGGGGTTAGATAATGCAATCTACTCAAATAAATAAAGGTAAGAGGGATGTCTTCTCAGTGATTAAATTCGAACACTTTGAATAATCTCTTGTTAGCAATTAATTACAATTAACATAATACTCCGATTTTTTTGACGATACTAGAGGATATAATTCGCCAGCTTATGGAAATTTATCAAAAAAATAGTTTGGGGCTTTCAAGCAATTGTCAATAATTTTGACACTACACAGCAGTCTACAAATCAATGAGAGACTGTATAGTAATTGATTAACTACAAAGCTTCAAAGGATATCATTTTTTGGAGATCTCGAATTTTCGATGATTAAGGTAATATGAGCCAAATCCCTGAAGGGGATCACACGAGAGATGCTGTGGAAATGCAACAGTTTCTAACTTTATTTTGTAGAAGTTTTTCTTGGGCGAGGAACAATGAAAAATTGAGTCAACAAAAACATGAAAATCATAGATTACCCCTCAAATTGTCTCGGAAAATGGAATTTTTAGAAGAATACTTCTATGAGAAGCAAAGGCCAACTCGAGCCATGAGCACTGCAGATGAAAACGGAACAGAAGGCGAGCTTGAGTATAATACAATTTCGAGCCATTCGAGTTGTTATTGTTGTATCAACTTAATGAAAACAATTCGGAGCATATATTTTAAAGTTTCTTGATTGAAAAAATTGTCGGATTCATGCCTCGGAAGTTATTTAACATAGCATAAGAATGCTTTAGAAAGAAACCCTTCGGTGTCAAACTTCTTTTACCTCAGAAACACATAATTATTGCAAATCTACCTCGTGCCTTAGCATCTTCACGTCATTTAAATTTATTCCTAACCATAAGGTAATTGTCCTTCAAGTTTTCAGAGAGTATTAGATAGCGTGTGTCTCAGATTGAAAATAAGAGCTCACTTATGAATAAATTTGATAAACCGGTTTCATGTTGATCTACTATTTTATTACCGACGGAATATTTGTCTTCAGTAAAGCCGTATGCTTTTGCTTAAGCTAAGAATTCAATTAACAACTCTATGAAGGAGAATGAAAAATTGCTACAAATTTTCACAATCTATACATATAAGGCACTTCTAACGATAGCAATTGAGAAACTGCTGCAGCTACTTGGATAGTACATGAAGGGCAGCCAGCCACATCTATATTCCTTTATGTTAACTTTCATTGTTTCACTTTAAATCCCTTCTGTTTCAATAAATTCTGACCCCAGACGGGATACCAGTTAGCGCAATGGAGAAATACTTATCGGGCTCGGTTATTGTTTTTTGCACTGATTAAGGTACAAAATACAAATCCTGGAGGATTATTGATTAATAAGTGGAGTTGTCGAGTTGTAGAGGAGGAGTATCCTTTAGAAACATCATCTCATCCGACGTCTCATTTTCTCATTGTGTTGGGAAAGGTATATGACTTCTTTTCGACTCCAGACAAGGCCTCGTGAGTGTCTTAACTGGTAGAGCGAATTGGTTTAACAGAACGAAAATTCTCTTAGAATCTTAAATAATTAAAGTTGGGTTTTTCTGGAATTTAAGTGCTGCGATTTTAGAATCAAAATCTATTTTACAGATTCCACGCCTGCAATAACTTAAGTTTTTGATCAATAAGCAAGATGCTTTGGCTCTTAATTGAACTACCTGAACCTTTTCGTTAGTTTAAGCTTCTAACCGTTTAGATAAAGAACCCTATCAACAGTTATAGAATTGTATGCAGATCAAACGATTCGTGCCTACTGGCTTTCTTGTTTTTCATGCATGAAAACGATACTATTTTTGCTGAGAGCTAAGTTCATCGATAGCAGCTCAACAAACTTAATTTGCCGCCAAATTAGGATTTTTTCACTGTGAGTCTGTGCAAATCTTTTCGAAACCATATTTTTGATTTTTAGTCTTTGCTGCTAACATGAGTTAGTTAGTTGGTAACCCCCCTTTGCTGGTTTCTCTGGTTGAGAGAGCCGTTTGAGAACTGGTTAACTTTTTTTTCTAGAAGTTTCTGTTCCTCTCTATTAGAGGATCATGCATCCTCCATTGATGCAGAAATGTATTGCCTATCGATAATGAGACCTCTCAGGAAGTTTAAACAGCTTTGGTATGAGTGATCTCTGAAGAATCAGCATTTGAACTGAATGAATTGTCCCAATGGAAGGATAAACTACCTAGAGATATCTTTACTCTTCAATAGATTCTTTGGAGAGAAGAAGCATCAAGAAGTTCCAGCCCAACCCTATACAGTTCTACAACAATCTCAAACGTCTAAACACTATATATTTTTCTCAGATATTTCAAGACCTTCATGCATTACATGACTTTGGACCTTAATAATACAGTTGTCAAGAAGAAGAAGCATCATAAGAACCAGATGCATTTTTGCTGATGAACATAATCAAAAGTTTCATTGAGTCGAAAGGGTAGAATCTTCTCTGTTTGAGTTCTACTTTTTTTAGGCATATTTCTGGAATATAAGATGAAATTAATTTATTTAGGGCTTTTTATTTTAATTAAAATTACTTCGAGAGGTTTTGAACAATTGTATTGTTCATTTTACTTGTAGACCAGCCTGATAGACACTCTTAAGACTTGGCTAGCTTCAGTTTAACCGCCTTCTAAAGAATCATGAATGAATCTTTACAAAGTGTAGTTCATTACTGTTTTTCTGAATGAAGTACATGTGTAGAAAGAGCAGGTTCGCATTTGATTAGGGTGTTTGATTTAATTGCATAGACTAAAAAGCCCTGAAATATTTTTAAAATTTTGTCCGTGATTCAAGAGACAGTCGAATTTTTTATAGAACGTATAAATTTTGGTAGGCTCACTGGAGCTTTTTTGATGGAAAATTCGGTTTTCCAAGGTAAAACTTCGATTTTAATTTATTCTATTCAAATAACCGAAGCTTCGATAAATTGTTGGTAGATGAGATAATTCAATTGTTTTCTTAACCGTTTATTAAATAAATTTTTGTTGATGAGAAAAAAGCTTCCATGAACAGATGATAAATCACGTTATCTAAAGCCATTTATTAAATAATATTGTACTGTCGAAAAGTGTGATGCGATTTTGTATCTGTAGCTCTGAGGCCCATCCATTTGATCGTAGCGATGAAGCCTCAGGTTTAAATAGAAGAGTTGCCTGGTGATTTATATGTATAAAGAATTAAAAAACAAAGAACCATAGAGGCAAAAAAAATTATGCTTCGAGGAAGCATAAAGCTCATCTACAAGCTTTACCTCTCTCAAGCTCTTACTGTCCTTCCAGAAAGCACGTCTCTGGCTTTCTTGCTGATCTATGAAATCCAGTACGCAAGCATCTTTGTCTCTGAGACAGCGATTACTTCTCCCTTCGACGCTCCGATATTGAAGGTGCTCTCTCTCACGAACTTTCTGAGCATCTTAGGGACAAATCTCATGACCAACAATTCAATTTTGATTCTCTTCATTGCTATTTACGGTTTGATGATATTATTTGAAGCCTACGGGATTTTTCGATATCTCAAGTACGAGATCCTAAATGATTCGGCTCAAAGAATAAGCCTTGTGGGATTTCTAATTCAGAAACACATTCTGATTATCCCAGCCTCCATGGCAGCCGCAAAGGGGTTATTAACTAATAGCTCTTTTGAATCACGAATACTCTCATGTTTCCTACTGATTATGATCTGTGGGTACAATGCCTTTAGAATTAAATTCAAGGTAACTCTGCCACATGCAAAGACTTCTCATTCCAGTAGCACCTGGAGCGAAGAGGTCTTTGACATCACTGTGTTGCTCATTGCGGTGTTCTTGATGAGGATGCAAATAGATGAAGCTTTCAACAGAAATTCTTCACTTGCTTTCTCAATCATTTACTTGGCGATAAACCTATTGAGAATTTCAAAATCGATGGTTTTCCCACAACTCAGGGATGAAAATTACCAGAGATTTTATATCTTGGTGAGATTCATCCCCTTTTATGCTCTATTGACTCATATTCTGGCTCAATACACTCTCACCGCTCGTTTCCCAAGCTTGGTCGTGATAGCCTTAATGGGAAAGATGTTCATTAACAGCCGAAAAGTGGTCTTGGATTCACTTTATGGAAGCTTCAAGAACAATATATCTACCTTTAATAAAACTATCAAGAATTTGGCCTTGAAGAGTCTTTATCTGCATTTCTTGTCTCTGGACAAACTAAACAGGGAGATGGTCCGAGTCATTCAAGCAATCCTCGAAAACTCTGAAACTTACGATGTTTTTGACGATGCCGCTCCTATTGACGCATCGGAGTATCCGATGATGACCCACCTAAAACCCAAGCTGCTGAAATTTATTGAAGTAGAATACGCTGCGATTGTAGCCGAAACAAGCGTTCCTGATTCGTTTCAGATTCGGCTCTCTCAACTACAATTTCTAGTTGTCGCTTGCCGAAACCCGATGAAAGCGATGCTCTATCTTTGCGAGACAAAAAAAGTCATGAAGGAAATGCTAAGCACAGAACAGGAAGCCACTTTGGAGTGGTTAGAGGAGGTTTTCAGAAAAGAATTCAAGTCCGAAGTATCATTGGATGAAGTGTTGAATATCCATGAAGCTTATGATGCTCTCTTAGAACGAACTGAAAACTTAGTCAAGACCAGAGCTCAAATCTTCACTAAATTAGGAGAGCCAGCCTGCGATCTCTTTGCCATTAAAAGCTTAGGAATGGAATTCGCTCATGGAATCGATGAAATCTCGAAAGAGATTCGAAAGCTCATCAAGGAAGACTGCATTCACTTGGGAATCCTTCATCTTTATGAGTATATTCAAACTATTCTTTATGAAAAATCAGTTGAGTTTGAAATTTCGATGGCTCATGAAGCTCTTATCAAGGCTAAAAATATGATCTATACTGATGATTCGCCTCCCGACAGGAAGGTATTTGCCAACATCGATCAAGATTCGACTTTATTTTACATGGCCTTCTCTCTTGATCGGAAGAATTTTGGCCGAGGAATCGCCTGCTCCAAAAATGCTCAGAAGATACTGGGCACAGCTGAAAACACTTTATTCAAGAATCTCACTATTGACGACGTCTTTCCTAAATTTTTCGCTCAAAGGGTGCGAGAAGTTATGCAGGATTACCTTGACTCAGGAGTCGGCAACTACAAAGATTTATGGTGTAAAGTTTGGATTTGCCAAGCTGACGGAAGTATTTGCGAAGCCAGAGCTTTTATTTCCGTTGAGCTCTTAAATCAGAATGACCTTTCCATGATAATTTACGTCTTTCCAACTAGAGACTCTCACAGTTATATCCTCTGTGATTCCTCTCTCAATGTGATAGGATTGTCTCCTACTCTGGTTGAACAAGTCCGAAAAGTTGCGACTACAAGCAAAGCTGAGTTGCTGACCAGGATAGAGAATGCTGGTATCATCCAAGACATTATACCTTCCTTCGAACTCGAACTCTCAACGAATAAGGAGTTTAAAGGGTTGATCCAATTCGACAAGGTATTGACATTGCTGACCCAGAAGAGGAGTAAATCAATTGCTGAAGGAAGGAAGCCATCGATTCTCGAACCCGCTACATTCGAGTTAACGCGAATGGCTAAATTCACCGTCATATTCGAACAGCTTGACGTTTTCGAGATTGGATTCTGTAAGGTATTCATCAGCCAAATTGAAGGCCGACCAAAGAAAGTCTCCGCTACAAGTACAAAGATGCGAGCCTCATCCTCTCTTCAGAGACAAACGACTCAAGATATTTCTGTGTATCCAAGAACAAGCAAGGCCCACCAGCTCTTATGTGGTCTGCTAACCCTCGAAAATCCTGAAGAACCCGATAGATGGGAAGAATCTGATTTAGAGAATGCAAATATCCCAATCTACAGACTCGATGATGAAGAGTACGTACCAAAGAGCAGTCAAAACTTCGCCACTAAGAAAAAAGAAGAACTCCTCGAGATAAATTCTTCTCACACTTCCTCGAGGCTGAGCATTAGGCGCAGAAAAATGAAGCAACTCATCAGTAAACTCGACGTCCCTCATTTCTTAATGGTAGTGAATGTCCTAGGACACCTATCAATTCTAGGGCTCGTCATTCTAGCCATTGCAAGCTCTGTATTCAGCAATCAAGAATACCATCAATTTTCGCAATTTGCAGCTGTAGCTCCATTCCCTTCATACTTTATGACGTCCGTCAAAGCAATGTTCAGTACTACAGAAGTCCTGGTCGGTATCAATAGAAATTTTTACCCTCCTTCTGTTGTTCCTTCCCTTCAAGGTGCATACGATGCGAACTATGACGAAAAAATAAAGAGGTTTATGGATGCATTCAGCAAATACATGGTGGATTTCAATATTCTGAACCTCTCTCCGAATTTCAAATGGTCTGACTACGACGTAAATATCACTCGACAAGGTATTGAGGAAAACATGACACTATTATCGATATACGAAGCCTCCAGGATGTTTTTAGGCGTCGCTTGGAAACTCAGCCTGACAGACATCAACCAAATCACGTCTAATTTACCTGAAACCATTTGGCTAAGGCAATATACCGATACGTTGCTGACTGCTTATGAGGCGATGAGAGCGACGTTATTTTCTGATTTCTACCTGCAATATGATGCTGTGATATACCTGTCGGATCTTGTTTTAGTTTTTAGAATCGTGGTGACTTTTGCCCTTGCTCTCGCTTTTGTTTTTGTGATCAGAGCAATCGAAAAAAGAAAATTCGAGCTGATGAAGCAGCTAACTACAATTCCACAGCATCTCATCGAAAATGGCCTAAAAACCCTTCAAGCTGACTATGAAGCTTACTTCGGAGTCAGACTCTCGATTGACGTTTCTGCAATAAACAATTCAGTATTGGATCAAGCGAAAAAGAAAGCTACCTCATCCGGAAAGAAAGCCTCAACATCAACCCACAAGCGAAAAATTATCAAATCAAATGAAATTCCATTATTTAAAATACTCTCGTGGATGCTGGTTCCAATAACTTATCTCGTAAGCTATTATGTAATAGCGAATGTTTATGTCAAATACAAGACAAAACTCGCGATCCCTTTCATCGAAAACATTGATTTGTTATCCCGCGCAGCCCATTACCCCGGCTATAGTCTTGGATTAGCAAATGAGCTAATGAATGAATATGACAAGGCTCCAACAACTCAGAACAAGACCGCGGAGTTAGCCATTCATATTCTCAGCGAATACAGTGAAATAACGAAGCTGATGGTTCGAATGATGCAAAATGTTCAAGGAACGCTGTTGGCGAATAGCGAAGCAGAAGAGGAAACAAAGGAAAGATTTTTGAATATTAGCGGTATCGGCGTCTGTGATGATTTAATCGAGTTTCCAAATTACAAAGATTGTCTTACGGCCTTCGATAACGCGGTCGAATTTGGATTTGGGGCCACATATCAAAAATTGTATGAGTATATATCTTCAATCCACACGAAATTCCTGACGAATCCAACACTTGAGACTGTGAATGCTATTGATAATGATCCGTTGATCATTGATCGGACAGCCGTTAATCTGGAAGTGGATAGCACTGTAATAGTTAATATGGCAGTGGTAGGTGCGAATTTAGCCCATATCATGGATGAACTACAATGGATACTTTCGGTTTTTATGGCTGTGGGAATTGTGCAAATGTCAAGCCTACTGTTTTTTATCTGGAGACCTTTTAATCGCAAAATTACTCAGCAATACTTGGATTGTCGCAGGGTGTTTGCGATATTGCCAATAGATATGATTGCTGATAATAAGAGTATTATGTATGTTCTGAGAAAGCAGGATAATACTCAAATGAGTTACTAAGGCTTTTTTTTTATTGGGTTTATTTGAGGGTTTTTCATTACAAAGACTAAGCTTGACATCAGCTTAACTAACTAATTTGTGTTAATTTCTTCTCGTAATTTTTGATTTCAAGAAATTTTTTTTTAAAAGTTTGATTCATGAACGCCTCTGAATTATCTAAATAAATAAAGAATGTTCGTTAGATTCTCTTGATTGATGAAAATTGATGTAAAACGCATCTTCGTTATTTTTTCAAACTTTTGGTGACTAGCTATTACATCAATTTGGTTTCAGAATTTAAAATAGTTTCGAACTCTTGAATGCTAATACGCATTAACCTTAGTTACATCATTAAGGTTTAGAACACTAACTATGGCGTAGTATAGGAATTATCCGAAAAAAATCCGAGCTTGACGAAAGAGGATTTTATTATATTACATTGAGTTTATGCTTGCTCTTGACTTTTTTCGAAAACTCTTCAGGGTCCAACTTGAATTGTTTCCATGAATCCTATTAACTTCCTTGGACATGAGAGTGAGAGAGAGGTGTTTTCTTCTCTATTTAGGAAATCTTTTATTTCTTACTTGAGTCGCTCTCTAATTTTTGTTTACTCTCTGAAGATTTTGACATCTTATGCTAGATAAATCAGACTTATAAATAGCAAATACTTGTTCTCGCTAAGCTTTAAAAAAAAAGGGTATTTATGAGGAAGATAGAAACTGTCTAGAGTTCTCTTGAATATATAACAATGAATCATATCCATCTATTTTAAGATTATTTACTCAAAAGGAATCAAAACACTCAAATATCTCATCATAGCAAAGAAATATCTTTGCGAAAAATTTTAGACAAGAATCAAAAATAGCTTAAAAAGGAAGAAAGTCAACAAGCAAAGCGTCTAGAGTCCAAATTGGGTATTATCTTGCTTCTTCAGAATAAACATGATGCTCCTGTTGTCAGAGATCATATCTATCGGCAAGATAGCGAAAACTCGTCTACAATCTAAGTATTGAGACGTAATTCTGTGATTGAAAGGTCTCCACATTAAAAACAGGACGCTGGACATCTGGACAATTCCTACAACCATGAAAATGGCGAGGGTCCATTGAAGTTTATCAATGATATCAACTAGATTTGAGGTTCCAACTTCCATATTTTCTATTACAGTGCTATCAACTTGGAGACTGGTGGCGGCGCGATCATTATTGATTATTGGATCAGCATAAATTTCGAGCACAGTTTCAAGTGATGAATTGGCAAGAAACTTGGCTTGAACTGCGGAAACATACTCGAAAAGTTTTTGAGAGGTTGAGGCGAAACCTAAATCGGCAGCATTCTGAAATGCAGTAAAGCAATCTTGATAGTTTGGATAAGCGATGATATCATCACATACACCGACTCCGCTAATATTCAAATATCTCTCTTTGAGTGCATCGCCTGCTTCACTGCTTGCTAAGAAGGTTCCTGAGGCAGTTTGCATCATATTGACCATTTGGGTGTTCGTTTCCTTGTATTTAGCTAAAATTTCTTCCGCAAGTACGGTTTGGGCCTCGAGTGACTCAGGAAAATCATAGAGGTTGGTCAGTTGAGTCAACAGACCAAGGCTATAGCCTGGATAGTGGATCGCTTTAGAGACCAAATCGATATTGTTGATGAAAGGGATCGTTTGATCTGTCTTCAGTTTGAAATAGATATTGGTGATCGCATAGTAGCTGACAATGTAAATGGCCGGGATCAGCATCCAGAGTGATACTACAAGTAGCGAAGTTTCATTCGTTTTGGTGATTTTTCGTTTGTTTGAAGAACTTTTATTCCCGGATGATTTTTTCTTTTCAGATATCTTCGGATTATGTTCTGAAAGAGTAATTGGTATCTTCACGCCAAAGTAAAGTTCATACTCAGTTTGGAGTCTTAGGAGACCATCGTCTATCAGATTAGTAGGAATGGTCATGAGTTGCTTCATTAACTCGAATTTTCTTGTCTCAATAAGTCTGAACACCCAAATAAAAGCAACAATCAGCACCATTGTAACCACGATTCCGAGAACCACCACTATGTCGAAGATTCTGATGATTTCGTCATACTGTGAATAGAAACCAGTAAACAGCGCAATTCTCATATTCTCGTACGTATTCAACAGGTTTTCGATGTATACTCGAAATCGAAGGACTTCTGAGTTGTTTGTCGTGATTTGGTCAAATTTTGAGAGACTGAGTTTCCAAGCATCACCTATAAACATCCTGCTCGCTTCATAAATTGATAGCGTGGCTCCTGTGGCCTCATCCCCGAATCCTGTGGCGTTCAAGTCATAATCAGACCATTTGAAGTTCGGAGAGATGCTTGGGACATTGAAATTCACCATATATTTATCGAAAGCGGTGGTGAATCTTTCTATTTTTTGCTGGAAGTTGACTGAAATGGAGGCTTGAAGATCAGCAGCAGCAGTATCCGATGGATAAAAGTTTCTATTGATACTGACAACGTTTTCCATTGAGCCAAAAATGGATTCTACTGCCGAAATAACGTATGAGGGAAAGGGTGCGACAGCAGCTAATTGTGAGAATCGGTTGTATCCTTGATCAATGAGAACTGAGCTAACAATAGCCAGAACCACAAGCAACACCACTGCTAGGTGTCCAGACACATTGACAACCATTAAGAAGTTTGGGACATCCAGCTTGCTGATGAGTATTTTCATCCTTCTCCGTCTAATACTCAGTCTGGAAGAAGAATGAGAAGAATTTCTATCGAAGATCTCTTCTTTCTTTTTAGTGAAATTAAAATGACTCGTCCTTGATTCTTCGTTCGCCCGTGAGTCCCTATAGTCGAGATACTCTTCTTTTTGTAAATCGACGTCTTCCGATCTATCGATTTCTATGGGAGTTTCCAGAACCGTGATGTCACATGCGACAGGATTTATCTTGTTCGGCCCTTCAGCCATAGTTAAGGGCAAAGTCAAGCCTGACAACTTATGGTCCAAATGGTGGTCAGGCGAATCCATCGACAATACCAGCCCTCGATCATGAGAGAAGGTATGGCCTCTCGTACTTGCTATAGAAACTTTCTTGTGGTTAGCGGGACGATCATCGATTCGACTGATGACCACCTTACAGAATCCAATTTCAAAAACGTCAAGCTGTTCGAATACAACAGTGAATTTAGCCATTCGCGTTAACTCGGATTTAACAACAGGCTCAATAATCGATGGCTTCTTCCCTTCAACTGTAGATTTACTTCTCTTCTGAGTCATCAACGTCAATACCTTGTCAAAAAGAATGAGCCCTTCGAATTCTTTGTTGGTGGA
>ENA-UOUE01000217-UOUE01000217.1-compost-metagenome-genome-assembly--contig:-NODE-217-length-48895-cov-9.668667_pt1 | contig 48895 bp, 27 predicted proteins | sample MGYA00238146_ERZ747223 | MGnify/ENA primary metagenome ERZ747223 (study PRJEB28781, sample SAMN06268865) | compost metagenome | isolation source: single cell | place: USA: California, Emeryville, Joint...
ATTTTGCTAATTAATAGAATTAAGTACAGGAATAAATCAAGTTTGATACCGGACTCCATTCAAAATTCATGACGGACAGATCAAAAAGAGACTTAAGCTACGAATTAGCAACGGCAACCTTTGGGGCTATTGCATTTACACATATCTGCTCCAAAAAATGCGATGTTCTCAGAGGAGATGATGATATGCTCAACAAATCTGATACCACTTGCCTGAGTAAATTAACACGAAGCGCATCTTACTCATAGACAACAATACTAATAGGAAGTTGTATTGGCACGACAAAAGTAGCAAGAGACCTCCTGATGGAATACCAAGAGAGCAAAAGAAAATCGAAGTGAGTCTCTTTCGTTGATGCTTTGAAGTAGAAAGCAAGCAGGATTATTACTTACCCAGAATGTCTAAGAATTGATTTCTTTTACGAGTTTGCATCTACCTTTCTGAACAACTTACTCAAGACTTTCAAACTTTACTAGTTTTGCTCATTTGCAATAGCAGAGCCTTAGAATCATGTATGATATCCGTGAGGTGCTAACCAGTTCGCGCATCTACCTACAGATCCCAGATATTTAATATGAATTCCATAAACTTACTCTGGGATGGCTTTCTGAGTGAGTCTATTACTATTGATGTACTCGAATGTTAGACAAATATTAATGGGATAAAACTTCTAAAATGTGCTATTTATTACTCTAGAGGCTTCAGAATGCTTTCATCATATACGTGTGTGTATGTATGCTATTACAATGAAAGTGATAGAGTTTGCTTTCAGTAAATATTATAATGAAGGTTCTTGCTCGCTTAACCGTCTCTTTTGCTAAATACTGATTTAGATTTGGGTTTGCTGCTGCTCTTGCTGCTGGGATTATTGTTAGCGGCATTATGCTTTATGGCGTTGGCGGTATTTATCTGCTCCTTTTGCAAAGCTTTGACATCATCCTTAACTTTCTGATAGCTTTTCCTTATCTCGTCAATGAGTTCAGATACACGCGCTCTTTCTTTCTGAGAATCAAATATCTTTTCTTTTGCCTTTAAAATGGATTCAAATTCTGGATTCCTTTCAATTTTCTTCATGGACTCATTGAGATCAATCTTTCTCTTCTCCTGCTTTTCTCTAAGGACTTGCTTATGATCGAGGTGAATGGAAGCCTTTGCTTGGCTTCCTACTTTTTGCTTGCTACCCTTGTCTTCAGTTTCAGAACGAGTTCCTGTTCTGTTTGCAGTGCTTGAGAGTTTCATTTCACGATAAAACTTTTATTATAACCAATTTTCTGAGATAAAAATGTGACTACTCTGGAAAATCGAGAAATGAAAACAAAGAATTTTTTCTTTGAAATATTGCAAATCGGGATTGTATTGGAGCTCATTATCATTTGGATTTCTAAAGATCAAAAAATTTTCGCCTTCCTTCTCGAAATTTTCAAAAATCTTATCATATCAAATGAAAGATTGAGGTAATTGTTGTAGGTGAAAATATTTTTGAACGAGTGAGGATTGATTTTGCGATGAGAGAAAGAAGAAGAAAGAAAGGAGGTAGCAAGCTATGATGACCCATTTCTATCCCCTTGACGTCTATTGATTAATTTTTCATGATCGAAGCATGAATAGACTGTAATTTTTATCATCACGTTTGAAATTAAAGATCTAGCCTTGTGTCATAGCTGAATTTGCATTAATATCATAAGCAGAATAAGCAGAAGGCATGGCTGATGGATAAATTATTACAAATAATTTTGATGGAAAAGCAATCAAAAAAGACAATACGTTTCACTCAAACGAAAATATTAAAAGAACATCCCTTTAAAATACATTGATTTAGCGTGACGCCTACTTCCAAAAGTCATCATCACTTGTGAACAGAGTTTCGTCCACACCTGCATATGTTTCTGAACTTGCCAGAACTGTCGTTGGAAGAGTTGAATTAGGAGTCTGCTTATAATAATACTGGAACGACAATTTTTGGATGTTTGAACCAACTAAATCTTTAAAGTAATCAAGAATCTCGGCTTTTGAAAGTCCAGAGGCTATCTCTGCCATCTGTGTCGTGAAATTAAAATTATAACTGAGATCTCTTACTCTATCAGCATAACTTTGAGCTTTCTCTTCAAGAGAATTATAGTCCATATTCTTGACGCTAACAACTTCATCTCTTTCAGCTTCAAACTCAGCATCTGGTAGACTAGAGAGGTAGCTTTCGAATGTCGATAGGAATCCTTCAATCTGTTCGTCCATTGAGAGTGGGTCGTTAGCACTTCCTTGGATCATGATCGAAAGACCTGAATAATTTGCAATTGGAATGACCTTCACTCCGACATCAGAACCTATTTTCTTCTTGAACAAGAGTTCCTGTTTAGCAGGAGCTCGAATGAGAGATTCAAGGATAGCAAGTCTCGCTGCAATGCTTGGTGTTACAGGCCCATCGAGATAAACGTTCATCACGAGGTTATCGGTACTATCTTCCAATGGACTAAATTCTCTAAAAACGATACTTTTCCCGGCTATATCCGCGATATTATGGTGTAATATTTCATCATCATCGACTCGAACAATACCAAAAGAAGCCAGCAATTTATCAGAGAGGTCTCGAGCCGAATCTTTAGCAATGTTTCCAACAATAATAGAGTCATACTTAAGATACCTTAGCGTATCAGTAATATTTTTCCAATCAGAGTAAGTGAGCTGCGATCCCGCTTTCATCAACTCATCAGCAGAATAGCTGTAATTCAGGAGCAGAGTGCAAATTCTGCTTGTTGCTTGCTTATAGAGGACTTGCGATTTGGTTTGATTAAGCGAAGCTAATAGTTTTTTCAGCTCGAACGCGTATTTCTCAGGCGAGAAAGTCGTCGTTGCGATCATTGATGTTACGTTTTTAGTGAAATTTTGAAGTTTGTCTGTATACCCTGAAAAAATAAATTCGAGGGTGTCGATTTCACATCTCACATCAAAGGTGTATCCAGCGTGAGATTGCAAAGAGAGTTTTGGCTGAAGAATTGATTTCAGATAGCTACAATAGAGTAAGAATTGGAATTGGAGCTGAGGAGTTCGATAGACGATCGGCGAATGGAACATCAAATCAACGATAGCTTTTGGAGTCCTGAATGAGCGATCCATTTGATACCAAGCCTTGCCGTAATCCAAGTAACTCGACACGTCAGCTGGCCAGTAGACCTGAGCATCCCGCTCAAATTCAGCGCTGCAAGCCTCTGGTGATAGAAGGTCGCAAATCATTGGCGGCGTCACCGATGGGAAGTATGGGTTTTCAGCTGGGAGTGCGAATTGGGGGATCGACTTGTATGTGAGGTTATTAACCATTGATGAGAATGATGATGGTATCTTGTGGGTTGTATATCTGACTTTGAACAAATCGTCGTATGTATCCACTGGCTTATACTTCAAGAAGATATAACTAGCTTCAGAAAATTCATCTGAAGCATTGGTTGGAATATAGAGAGTATGGTTGACAACTTCTCTTCTCTTTCTTCTGTGAATAAGACCTGAGCTTAAGGCCGTTTTAAATAATTTTTTATTCGCGCCTTTAGTTTTAAAGACTGAAGTTCTCTCTTCTTTATCGTCCAAGACTGTTTCAGAGTCGACTTCAACGAAATCTGAAGAAGGTTGTGTTTCATTAGTTGAGTTGGAGGCATTTTTGTAGAGAGGAGAAGAGATTAGCACAACGCAGTTTTTGATGCTAAACGAACTCAAAAAGTGTTCCAGAAGAACTGTATCGTAGTTCTTGAAGAGTAAGTCGCCAGTTATTGCTTCTTTATATTTATATTTCGCCAGATTCGATACAAGCTTCTGAGCATAGCGGATTGGTTTGGAGTAGAGGGTTCGAGTGAAATTAAAGTTTAAGGTGGCTTCTTGAGCAAGGTTGTCCCAGATCTGCCGATTAATCCCTTGTGATTTTACTAAATCAATATAAGAGAAGAAAGCAATTAGAAATAGATCAGGGTAAGCGACAGCTTCTTCTGCGAGCGTAGCTTTGACCTGTACTATTGATCCGAAAGTCGCATTAGTCTCGACGGAGACTTTAATATCTTGTGCGTAGCTTAGATCAGCCAGGTATTCAGATAAACTTCCTTCCCCTTTGTATTCTAGTAAATGCTGCAAGTACTCGAAAGGCTTTTCGGGGTAATATTTGTCTAAAGGCATCGTATAAAACAAGAGATAAATTTCATTCTCTTGTCCCACAGGCAAGAATTCAGTATAAGTTTCCTTCGATCCTTCAAATGGATTTCCGAAACTGTTGAAACTTGGGACTGTGACCGATTTATCCGGTATCATAGTGAAGGAGGTTTTAGTCCAGTTCTCTAACGTATTCAGATCTTGATTGCTACTGATGACGAGTGTCATGATGTTCGAGCTATAATAGTCTTTAAAGAATTTTTTCACAGCGTTATATAAACTAGTCGCTTCACTTTCAGAGGCTGTAGATAGAGTCTCGTTATTTCCTGACATGAATCTTGAAAAAGGATGGTCCATTGATGACAGCAATTGCAGAAGACTGTGAACTCTCCAGGGAGTGCTTCCATAATTTTTCTCCATTTCGGCAGAGATTGCAGCAAGCGCTTCCTCCATATCCGCTTGAACGAAAACTGGTTCAATGAACATATCAGAAAACATAAGTAAAGCTTTCTCAAGAGCACCTGACACCAGCTGGAAACTCAAAGTCGTCTTCTCTAAATCAATGATACTTTCCTGGAACCCAGTATAGTTCGTGAGATAGTCAAGGAATTGTCCATCTGGGTAATTTTTTGAACCCAGCAATGCAAGATGCATGCAAAGATGGGCGACCCCTTCGATGTCTTCTGGATCAGAGAATGAGCCTACTCCAATTTGCAGAGCTACACTTGCTATTTCAGTATTGGGGTTACTCACCAGTAGAGCTTGGAGACGATTTGGAAGTGTGATTGCTCTGTAATTGTTGGTGTCGTAAAATGGCGCGTCCACTGTCTTTCTGTCGGGATTTGTTGCTGTATAATGATAGGCAGCGTAGTAGAGACCGCTAGAGGCTGCCATGATCATGATCGTCAGCAGAATGTAGCAAATAAATCTTTTAATTATGCCCAAAGGAGTCTTTGGTGGCACTAGCACGGAGTACAAATAGTCTTGTTTTTGATCTATTTCCATGATTTATTGAATAATCTTTTTTAGCAGCAAGTGAAAAACACAGAATTAAAGAAATTTTTATTTTTCTCTCACGGCTCTGCTTGGAAATTTGTTTTCAAAGCCGTTTCTTTATTTAAATAAAAAAATTTAAAAACGAGCAACTCAGCGAAAACTGAAATAAATTTATTTCTTGAGGCTTCAAATTAGCTGGTTCTGACTACTGCTAGCTTTGGAGGAGGAGTTGAGTCATAAAAAGTTCACCAGCACTGCTCAATGGCAAATTTTGAGGTCAGGACAATCTTCTCTTCTTCACAATCAGCTTTAATACTAGTATTTGATAAAGTAATGACATACTAATCTCCTGAAAATTTAGAGAAGAGAGTCCCATCAAATAAACAATTTAGAGTGTTTGAGAGAAGGAGAGAAAGAGATAAATACTTTGCAATATTTCCAATTTTGATAGGTGTTTTAAAGTGGTTTGTAAGTTAAATTTGGTACCGGTTAATGGCTTAGTTCAGAACCGTTTTTAAATTATGGATATTTATTTATTGTGCGTTCTCATCAGAAAATGCAAAGGAACAAGGAACATGTAAAATGAATTATGGTAGCAAAACTATCGAAAATTCAGATACTGATTGATTAACCTTGGATGTGCAGGTCCATTGACTATTATTTCAAGAAAGGGGTATGACTTAGCCTGCATCATTCGAACTTCGAAAATAATCGAGTTAGAGCTATTGCAAATACCTTCACTTTCCGCTGCCAATAGGAAAAAAGAGTGCTTGATGAAATTGTAGTATTGAATTTGACACTGGAAAGTGGGCTAGAATCACCCATTTTTTGAATAATGAGAGATATTGGCTCTCTATTCAAGCAATTAATTAATGATACCTCAGATAGCGCCTTTGAAGTATAATTTGATAGAAATTTCCTTATAGCATCACACAATTAACAAAGCATTCAATATATAGAAAACAATTCTCGAAAAACTCTAAGTGACTTATAAGCAGAAAGAAAATAAGAGCAGAGAAGCACATTAGTTTTGTATGCTGTTTCGTCCTGATATTGATAGACACCGGAAAATAAAGTTCACATGAAAGTATCATTTCAAATTCCAAGTAATTAAATTTGTGGTGATGAAAGCCATGATGAGACCACTAAAATTTTGTCTGCTAATAAGGTTTATCTACACGAATAAAACAAGAAAATGATGAAAAAACTCAAAAGTCGAATAGAAAGACGATCCTGATCATCTTGATTTCATAAAACATCATCGTTGATAAATAGATAACAATTAGATAAGTCCTTAAAATTTTCGATTTTCGGAAGCTCTCTGTGAAGTTGGATTTTTTCCTTTCATTTTCACATTCAAATCTTGGTGGAAGAATAATTTCATCATTTTGAATACTGAAGCAAATAAGTTTATATAATTACATGTGTGTGTGAATTAAAAAAATTGGAGACTGTTTCTTTCTTGAGATAAACGAAATCGACAGCTAAATTTTTCCAAAAGAAAATTAAAAAAATTGGTCTTCTAACTTAGTTTATGCGCAACCCAAATTTCCTGAAGGTAACTTGAAAATATTGGATAAATAATTATTCAAAAATTTTGTTTTTCTTTTTCAGAGCGACTTGTTCCATGAATGCTTTGACTCTTAACTCATCTAACACAATTCCAGAACACCATTTCTGATTCCGAATCTCTGCTATGCTCCATGCTTTACCACTCTTCTCTTCAAAACCCATTGTCAACATATAATTCATCAAATCTCGAAATGATTGTCGATAAAATCCTCCAGGACACATAAACCCATAATTTTCAACTCTCAATTCTTCATGAAATTCCCAAAACTCATCATATTCTCCGTTGATGAGTAGTGAATAGAGTTCGTCATCTTCATTACTCTTATCAAAAGGTCTGTTTCCTGTCACCAAAATAAAGAGAGTGACTCCAAGAGCAAAAATATCCTTTTCAAAGAGACCAGAGGAAACAGTGAGACCATCATGGTTTGGAACGCCAAGTTTGGAATCAAGGGCTATCCTCATTGTGAGTTTATAAGAAGAATCAACCAAGATATTCTCTGGCGTGATGTGCTCATGAATAGTTCCCATCTTGCTCTGAAAATTTTCAAGTATGTCAAGAAGCTGGTGAAAGTAAGCTTTTGCGATAATATCAGGGAGAGGGCCAAAATCCTCGAGTAGATCAATCATATTTCTATTAGAGCTATAAGGAAGAATAGATTTGATTTCTGGGTCTTCTTGTTGTGAGTCTGCAGACTCCTTAAACAATTTAATAGCATCACGCTCAGATTCTGTCTCTGATTGTCGCGCAAGGAGTTTGTCTGACGCAATTTCTTCGTCGAGATGATCCATGACTCGCCATTCTTTAGAGAGAGTAAATGATGTTTTCGCTGCGGAGGACATACTACGTAAAATGAAATTTTTTTCCAAATGATTATAAAAGACTCGAACTCAAACTCAATTTAGAGGCAAGCAATTAAATCTATAATCATTATCCAAAGGATGGAAACGGTCAATCAAAGTTTACGAACCCTTCCGATCTCCAAGCACAATGGTTCAACTTTAAGAAATGGAAAATGAAGCTGAACTTCTGAATTATTTGGTGTTCTTGATGGCTTCTCTGAACCTTAATCTGTCAACGGACCTGTTCTTGCCAGTGCTTCATTTGATTTCGACTGGTGTCCAAATTATGCAAATGATTTCTATTAAATTCAAAATCCTTCTATTCAAGAACAATATTATTCCAGAAGCAATAAGATTTATTCAATATTGATCAAAAAATTTCCTTTTACGGTAGTGAAAGAATTTTGAGTATTTCGACTTTGATTAAATTATTCAGGTGTAGTCTATTTTGAGTAACTCCTGGGCAGGAGATAACTTTAAATTCATGAGATCCAGAAATCCTTGGATCGTTTTTGGTGACGAGGACCACTAAATCACATACCCTTGATTGGATTACATGAGACAGATTGGTTGAATTACATACATAAGGGAAAAGTTTCCTACTCATTGGAGTGAGGCTCAAGTTGCATCTTTACATTTTCTCTCGAAAGCCTTGCATGTGTAATGCTGATGCCATTCAAATGGCGGAAATATAACCAGAACTGCTTCAGATGTAGGTTTTTGTACCAAGAATTGGGAAAAAGAAGTCCATTTTAAATTTTGCTCTCAAACATTCGAAATTCTAATATATAACTTTAAATCGTGAAAATTCTAATTCATCAAAACGAATTTGTAACCAAAGGAAGCCAAATATATTTCGAATTTTAAGAACTATTTGGAACAGCAATTCTTGGCTTTAGTTTCTCTCAAAAGAGAAACAAATTAGTTAAAAGAAAATTATGGGATCATGCCAATTGAGAAATAGTGTGCACTGAGTGAATGAACCTGTGTCAGATTTCCACTTGCTATCATCGTAATTGTCTTTGTCTTGCGTTTTTCGGGATTCCACATACTTTCTTTTGTGTGGATTCTACTTGCACCTCAGTGATTTGAGTTCTTTCGAACTGTTAGTGGATCGGTTAGCCATATCTACAGAAATCCAACAAAGTTTTTCATCTACAAAATGGACCGTATAGAGAAAAGAAAACAATAAACATTATCAATTCTATTCGAACAGTGCTCATTGACTGTTGAAAAAATTATACATAAACGTATGGAGTAAAAGAACTTACGTCATCAAGTTCATTGAATTTTCACTTGAGAGTTCATTTTTTTTTTTCTCCCTCTGATGACTGTTTAAATGGGTGGAAACTAATTTGTACATATATATATTATCAATGCACTACCCTACATGTAATTCGTGACTTCACATGTATTTTCGCTAATCAAAGTGTGTTAATATATGAATAATGAAAGAGCGATCAGAAATAATGACATCACCTCGCAGGATCAAAATCAAGTTGTGTTGCTTTTATTTTAGCGTCAAAATTCAATCACTCATGTATTTCTGCTAGTGCGCAAACAAAACCAACTAAATATTTTTCCAATGTGAAATCAAGCTTAATTTGTTCATACAACCACTAATTCTTGAGAATAACAACAGTGTAAAATATGCTCTTAAGTAAGTTCCGTTGTTTTGAGCTCTTCAACATATTTGAGATATGCCTCATAATCAATCGGATCTGAATGAATCATGAACTTATGCTTCTTGTATTGCTCGATAAAATCAGGTGTCTTCAACTCCCACCATTTGTTAGGTGGAGGTTTCAATTGGTTAAATTCTTCTTCTCTCTTCTTATTCAATCTAAGTGAGCAGGTTACAAATCTATTCAAACAAATCAGCTCTTACAATTCCCTTTCTTGGGTTCTGAGCTCGTCCAAAATTCCTTCATATCCTGTGACCATGAGTGTCAGCCCTTGAGCTTTTTCTTTGATACTGGTGTCGTAATACCTTTTGTTGGAAAAAAAGAAGCGGTTCAATGACATGGAGAAAAATTTTATTTTTACTTTGCTATCTCTTGAACAGCTTTCGACCCCACTAGCCCTTGTCCTGCTTTCAATGTTCGCATTTTTTGTTGTAGTTCGATCTCGGCTTTGAGTCTAATAAATTTGAAGGAATAACTAAAATGTCAATGATTATAGCTTATACTTTTCACGCTGGTTCTCGAGACTTGCAATAAGTCCCTCTTTTTCACTGTATCCAACAATGTCTTTTCCTTTCTTTGGTTGTGGGACTTCTGAGAAATAGCTTATATACTCTGCGCCTAGGAGATTATCCTTGACAGATTTTGGATTTTCTAATAAAAGAGAAAATTAATTCACATAGCAATGAATGTGTTACCTGTGAGAGTTTCAATGTGATGAGCTCTCAGATACCATTTGTTATCATCCATTTCAACGTTTTGCTTCGCAAGATATGTGTAATAACTTGACGGCAGAAGTGTTTCATAGTTAGCAAATCTTCCCAGTGTTGGTTTAGATTTTCCAAGGCCCACAGCTTCAGGTAGATATACAGTCTCGTCAATTTTTTCTTTAAGAGTAGACTTCGCAAGTAATTCAGGATCCTTCATTTCTAGTACTTTATTTATGTGTGATGTAGCCGCTGATTTAGCAGTAGAACTCATGCGGTTGGCAGAATTTGAAGTTTTCAACAACATGTCCTGTTTGAATTGGTCAATTGCTCCCAAGTCTTTCAACGGTGGCACCTGCGTCTCTTCTTTTGCTCCAACATTTGTAGACTTTACCGACATAAAGGTATCCATAAAGTTCTTCTCCTTGTCCTTCGACAACAAGTCTTTCGAAGATGCGTTTTTGTTTTTTTCTGTCAAACCCATAAGACTTGGCAATAATTGATCCTCGACCTTGGGTTGATTTGACTTTAAACTCGGCAATAGCAGATTTTCCTGTTGCTTAATAGGCACTACATTCTGCTGTTTCTGCTGTTGTTGTTGAAGCTGCTGCTGATAGTTTCTAAACATTTCGAGGAACTCCGGATTGGAAAGAGCTTCGACGATTTGAGGGTTCTTTAGAAGTTCGGCCATTTCAGGTAGCTTGGTCTGCGCAGGGAATTGCTGATCAAACCTCGAATTTAAATCGAAAGGTGAAAATTGGGATTGCTGCTGCTGTTGTGGAGGGAACTGCTGTTGATTTCCAAAGGCTTGCTGAAAAGATGAAGGTTGAGGCTGACCTAGCAAACTCTTCTGTTGTTGAAGAGAAGGCATTTGCTGCTGCTGGAATTGGGAAAAAGCTTGCTGTTGGGCTTGTGGAGGGAGCTGTTGTTGATTTCCAAAGGCTTGTTGGAAAGATGAAGGCTGAGGCTGACCTAGCAAACTCTTCTGCTGTTGAAGATTTGTAGGCAGTGGAGGCAAAGATTGGTCTATCAGGTTTGCTTGAGATAGAGTTGGCTGCTGCCTGAAAGATGGTGCTTTCTGAGTTTCAGCTAATTTTTGTTGTTGCTGTAACAGAGAAAGCTTTTGCTCTTGAGATTGGGTACCCAGTTGTTGTTGTAAATTCTGTAGATTGGGGTTCTGGAATTGATTTTGACCAAAACCTCCAAATCTCTGCTGGATTTGGGTTGTTGGTTCTTGGAATTGATTTTGACTGAAGGCCCCGAATCGTTGCTGGTTTTGAGTGGTAGGATCTTTGAATTGATTTTGAGAAAAAGTTCCTAACTGTTGTTGCTGATTCTGGAAATTAGGCTGTTGCTGCTGAGGTTGTTGATATTGCAAAGGCTGCTGCGGTTGAAACCCAGATTGCTGTTGCAAGGTTTGGTTTCCTGCCAATTGATTTGACGTCTGAAGCTGTCCTTGCTGTCTTTGATTTAGCTCCATCTGTAATTGCTGGAATTGCTGTTGCAGGCTTTGAAGTTGACGAAGTTTTGGATTATCACCTGCCGCACTCAATTGTCCAATATTTCCACCCAGCATCTGATTTTCATTTAATGAACCAAAATCTTTCTTAATATCCTTTAAGAGCTCCTCCTGCGGCTGCTGCTGCTTCGTACTTTGAAGATCCATTTGAGCCTCCCTTCTAAAGTTAGAAAATTCCCTCGGCACCTCTTTGGGTTGCTCCTTCAGGATATTTCTATCTTTGAAAGTTGGTATACCTGATGGTGAGTCAGCAAAGTCCACCATACCTTGGATATTAGCACCTTTAGGCCTTTGTTGCTGTTGTGATGAACCAAATCCACTCAATTTTTCTCCTAAATCAACAGAATCAGCAAGATTCTGCTGACCCAGAATCATGATCTTATCGTCTTCTTTGAAGCCCAAAGGAGCTTTTTTCTTTTCGCCTAACATGAGCTCAAACGAATCGTCAAGCTTCTTTTTGTCAGTTAGGCCTTCTCCGAATCCAACTTCTTTATTTCCAGCATTTGGTTTTTTTTCATTCAGGAAATCGATGAATTGGTCGATATCATCATCCTTTTGAATTTCTATTCCATTATGAACAGCAAACTGAGGCTTTGGGAACGGCATTAGTCGTTTCGGTGCTTCTTTTTCGTTTTGCTGGCGAAGCGCTTCTCTCAATTCATCTTGTAAATTTTTCACTCCGTCAAAGATTTTGATAATTAAATTCACGATAGCTTCTGGAGAAAGTGTTCCTGCTTCATCGCTATTAAGAAGATTTGACAGTAGTTCAAGCTTTCCTAGTTTTTCCACCAAAGCTTGGTCAAGAGATTCAAAGAATTTGAGAATGAAGTCGCCTACGATATTTTGGTGCATAATTTTAGCAACTCTCGGAGTTACTTCAACTATAGAATGCTGCTCCAAGACATTTTCAATGCTTTCCAAGAATTCAATAATGACTCGATGACCGGATTCAGCTCTTTTGCAGAGTTTTTCGAAACTAGCACTGAGGATGATATTTTGCATTGGCTCTTTTGGTTCAACGTAGGAGTTTTTGTCATGACCTCTTGTTTGGTTGTAATACTTTTTCATCTTCGTGATGTATTGAGAGATAAGCTCAAACTCAGACTTCTTCATTTTTCTCTCATGGATGAAATTCGCTATTTCAAACAGATCAAATGTATCCTCTTTGAACATGTGTTTCTCCTGTTTGAACTCATGAATGAATTTTCCAATCAGCGTCAGTTGCTCTGTGCTAGCGTTTCTGTTTTCTTCACTCAATTCAATCAGCGAATCCAATTCAAGGTGCTGGAAAGGTGCCCTCTGGTACTGTTGATGGAGGAATCTCAAAAGTATTTTTTTGTCTCTCCAGAGCTGATTTTTGAACTCTGATACCTCTTGGAATTTTTGAATAATATCCCCGGAATGATTTCGACCATAAGATTCAATGACTGCTCTCATTCTTTCTTCTTCCTCTCTGCTGCGAAGGATGTCATTCTTCATTGCTTCATAGTTATCCTACATTTATTAATGGATTAATCAACCAGCAACCTAAGATGTCTGACATGGAATTCTTTAAGGTAGACCTTCACATCCGCATTGCGCTGTTTAGCCATCTTCTCACTCAGAATATACCTCACTTTGTATTTCTCTTTCACAAATTTCTAAAATTAAGATGAGTTTCTGTTCTCTCCAAAGAGTGTTCAAATTACCTTATAGTTGTACAGCAGCGCTCTCATAGAAATCTTCCGAACAGTTATCGGTTGCGCTGGCAGCTTCTTTGTAGGGGACACTTTTGAAGGAGATTTGATCGCAGTATCTGCAACCACGGTCTTGGTTTCAGCAAAATGCTCAAAAAACCTCTTGAGATCTTCAGTATCAGCCTGCTTGAATCCAAGCGTGTAGAAAAAGTCCAAAAAGACTGAAAGTTCCACTAGATATAACAACATAATCGAAATAAGCAAGGGAAGTTTCAAGCTTGAAGCAGTTACCAAATTTATCTTCATCGATTACGGTGATCGTCTTTTTGGAATTCTCAGGATCTTTTGTTGTTGATGCGAAGGAGATGCGCTTAGACTTGCAGTACGAATCAAATTGCTTCGAAATATCCTCTTCGGCTTGGGTCTGTCCCTCTTCTGTGTCTTGATGGTCTCTGCTCCTTTTATTATTGAAAAAGTCGTAAATTCTCTTGAATATGCCTGTAGTAAAGTCTTTCAAATTCTAAAATGACATTAATAACACATTCTCTTAGAATATATTACAGCATTCTCAGCATATGCTTGATCACGCTCTTCTTTTGATAGTTTCTTGGCGAATGATTCTGAAGATATTGCCATGTCCCCTTCTCTCATTGTAGAAGCTTTTTGTAGTTCATCGAACTCATCAACACGCTGGTTGTAAACTCTGCGATGCGAGAAGAAATTGCAGCTCGTGTTCCAAACATCAGGATGTTCGAAGCGATGTTGCCTGTTGCTTGCCCTGGATGTGACTTTCTTGATGTAGATATAAGGGTTGTATAGATGTTCCGGCAAAGACTTCTTCTCAACGAACTTTTCAGGACTTAGAAAGGAAAAAAATAATAATTGTTTCATTTAATTAACAGCCATGGAGAAATAGTGATACTGTAGCTTCATGGTTTTTGGCGAGAGATATCCATCGAGATCTGGTCGATCTTCTGATGGAGTGCTGGATTTTATGGTGTGCTTTTTGATTGAAGCCGATATCGCTCGTGCTTTCTTCATATTTAAATCAAATTGATGTAATATACTCACTCGTTGCAACAGAGAGCTGCGAATTATTTTATTATCGAAAGACGGTTAAAATTTCAAAGAAGAAATAATACAAACTAACAACCCTAAAAGGAGCAAAACATTGAGTATATCTCATCGTCTTCTCCTTTGATTCAAAAGGCATGCATAAGATTGGATTTTATGAGCTCAGCTTAATATTGAAAAATTAATCATTTAATGAACACCTACCTATGTTAGGTGATTAGCGTTTATGTCGCCAGCATCAGAGACGATTAAACTATTTAAAGGCAAATATATTTCATTGTTAGAATAACTTTCAACATAAATATTCCAATTATCTTAAACATTTTTCCAAATACTCTTCAAAATATTAGTTAATAATTAGCATATCGATTTCTCGCAACTGTGAGGAGACGTTAGTACTTTTTTATATTTATCAAAATATTGCATTTCCAAACACAACTTACTCAAATTCGATGTCAGCAGCGCAAGTAGCCCCTTTATCTAACAAAAAATCCGAATTTTGTTAATTGTGTTCTGAAAGTGGGAGAATCGTTTCAAATAAGCTCAAAAAAATGTAATCTACTTGTTGCTGCAACCTCTTTATGTTCTTTTCCCTTGGTGCAATTTAGGAAATCATTCACGAAACTAAATTGTTCCGAAATTTGTATGTTAGATATATTTCGATAGATATATTAAACCACTAAGGCAAAGAAAATATATCTAGCCTCTCTCGTATAATGATTACATCTTTGTAACATGTAAGCATCAAAATTAACTATTATTCGGGAATATATGCACTTTAGTTTGATAATGTCAATGCGAGGAACGATCCAGAGATAATTCCGGAATAGAGAGATAACTGCATGATAAATCCAGCAGTTTCTTTCTTGTGGTCTGCAACAGCTTCCGGTCCCATTGTGTAAAGTGCACTTGTGCAGTAACCATTGAGCAAGGCGAACAATGCCATATTGATAATAGCAAAGAGGTCACTGTCCAAGAAATTCGTATTCTTGTTGTTCTTCAAGTTGATGAAAGTCGCGAAGAAGACGAATCTGATTACAAGTACAACTATAACAGAGTACTTGTTAAAAAGGCTTCTTTTTTCTGCAATGGTCTTTCCGATAGTGTCGAAAAGATTAAATGTCGTAATAACAACAACAGCGTTCCAAGCAGAATCTAGGTCGCCTATCGTTCTTGACAAAGATACTCCAGGGAAAAGCATGAAAGTTTGAACGTATAAGAGGACCAGGAGGGCACCATATATCCACATTTCTTTCATAACTCCCAACAAAGTAGGAGGCATTTTAGAAGGAACCGCCGAAGATGATCCAAGCATAGAATTATCAGAATCAGTGACTTGTCCGTCCGTAACTTTAACAAGTCTATTACTCAAGTTATTTTCTTCGATGTGATTTTGATGGAAAGCATCGATTTCATCGAAAACGACGTGATTCACATCTCCTCTCTTGGACCAGTATTGACTGAACTCGGTCTTGACGAAACTCTGATGCACCATTGCGCAACCAACACTCATCACTGCTGATAAGATAAAGTAGAGAGCTGTGCTCTCCAGTAAACCGTCTTGGGATCCGAAGATAGCCAAGCAAACTGCTCTTGTAGCATTTAGGATAAGACCAGCGATTCCACTGCCAGCCATAAGCTTTGCCATATAGAAATGAGGGAAATTGGCAGCAAATCCGACAACCGATGAGCAAGAAATTCCGTTCAATCCTCCGAGGATGAAAAGAATGACAAGAGTAATACCATAGCCGATTCCATTGGCCATAAGTTCACCAACAGCTGGAAGGAGGAGCAAGAAAATTCCTATTAGAATAAGTCCTCCAGAAACTCTTTGATTTAATGTGAACTTTCTTGCAATTTGCACCATCAACGGGCAGAATAAGAGGTTGGCTGCGAACTTTGGGAGAGAGAATGTAAAATATACTTTAGCGAATGGGAATTTCTCAGCGAAGAAATCCAAAGCAGTCAGAACTGCATTCCATCCAAGAAGACTTCCGATTCCTTGGAGGTAGAAGTAGAAGACAGCGAAATTGTTGTGCTCAGGGTATTTTTTCTGGCTTTCTTCGCTCATTGAAGTAAATGCTAAATAGTGATTTTTTGATTTTTGAGTTTAAGTTTCTAAAAACAGGCTTATATAGGTATCAAGGTTCAAGAATTAAAATCTTCTGAGCGTTGAATGAGTGGAAAAAAAATTAATCCAGAGATTGATGAGTTTTGTACAGAATCACGAAAGCATTAACTCAAGAATTTTCGGATCGGAAAAACACCCATGAAAGCGTTAGATCGTGACCTTCTCTGAGAGTTTTAAATGATCCCAGCTGAACGGGCGCTATTGGTCGTTTTTCAGGTTTTGTCAGTTTAAACTTCAATAGTTATCTCTTTTGAATTCTAAGGTAGAAATTCACTGTTCTTATAAGCTCAGTTGTACGTATGATAGAAAACGCCTCAATATGTTAACATACCCTTCCTTGAATTGCGCATAAAGAGTTCATTTTCGTCTCTCAGCTATTCCAGCCATTCAAATGTTGAACTATGATGTTCAATAAGTTCTCTTTATTTATTTATTATTTCAAGAGCATGAAGCCTAGTTCATGGCGTCTGCTAATAGTGAAGGATGATCTCGAAGTTCAACTTTTTTCTTCTTACGTTAAAGAATTATTGCAATAGTCCCAATATATCATACAAATAGCATTAATTACACTAGTAAACTATAAAGGTAGAAGTACTCAAGCTAGTATAATGGTTATTTCTTTTCATCGTGATTTAATTGATCTTTGATACTGTTATCTGAATTATAAATGCATCATTACCCATTTCAAAGAAATCAGCCTGATTTGCACGGATCAAATTGTTGCTTCTTACTTTATAAAGTTTTATTTCACTTTCAAAAATTGATGATCTTCTTAAAACGTCTTCTCGCCAAAGTAGAACAACTCGAGGTAATAGGTAAACGTCTGCGAATAAAGGAACGATTCCAAAAACGGTTTGTCCTTTGGATTTTTTTCGATGATTTCATCCGCAATCGTGCTGTAATCTAATTCCTTGCCCTATTATTATTTAACAAATGAGTTAGCAATCAAGAAAAATTTTGTGCAAAAAATTATTACTATTGTGTAAATCGGATCCTTAGGGATATGCTTGATGATATTCTCTATGAACGCATCGTGGAATAGTTTCATTATTTTCTCACATTGAGCATTGTCCGAACGATTAGGACCCGTAAACTGTTTCGGAATGTTGTTAGATAATTTTTTCGTGTGTGAGGTGGTTGGAGTTTTGGGTGTTGCGAGTAATGCTGATTTTGATTCCACCATCTTCTTCGCTACTCCATACTCAATTTTTCTGCCCGGCGCGGAGTTAAAATCGCTATATAACAATGCTACTTTCTGTTTGAGACTTCCGAAGTTGGGTTCCACAATCGAGAGCTTACTCGCAGTGAATAGGATGATCTTTGGTTCCTCTAAAACGACGAAAATGCATTCGGTATAGATCTTGTGTAACTCTTCTGCTTGTAAGTAGTCTACGCCCTGATTAATGCCAATTAATACTCCTCCAGGCGCGTCGCAGAGAGGGATCAAGAGCTCAGGCAGATTGAAAATCAAGGGATAGGTGTATCTAAATGGCTTGAGTAGGGCATAGATAGTCATTCTAGAGCAAAAATGATAATTAATTCTGAATTTTTAGAGGACTTACAGTGTGCTCGTCAAAAGGTTGAGGTTCTTGCTCATTATAACCAATTTTCTCTCGCTCAAGACGATTGAGAACAAGAATAATAAGTCCGATAGTGGCATATACGAGAACACAGCATGGCTGATCGTTGCCGCCTCCATTGAAAAAGCATACTTTTCCTCGGGTATATGGGCCAAGAGTCGCTCATTTCCACCAAAAGGAATGATCAGTTTTTTCCCGAACTCTTTGGGGATCTCAAACAATAACTTCTCTAAGCAAGGCTCAAGTTGGGCTGATGTAAACTAATAATTAATTTGTAAATGAGTTCTTTTTGTTTTGGATAAGAAAGAAAACCTCTTGGACCCACTTCGCCTCAAGTTCTTTAAGGAGTTCGGTATCAGCTTTCGATGTCGAAGTAATCTTTTTATTTCTTGAGGTTTTGAACATATCTGGGAAGATTATTATTCACATAATAGATAGTAAATTACCAAGCACGCAAACATTGAGATCCATGAAAAATTTGATCATAGGATAGAACGTCATGAAGCAGCACACTCTCTCTACCTTCCAGAACTTCCTTTCCCACGGTACCCTGCTACTATTTTTGGGAGTCGCCTTCTCTCCTTTTTTAGGAGTTACTTTCTCTCCCTTTTTTGGTGTAGTGGGTGGGATTATCTCTTTAGACCCCTATTTTGGTCATCTATTGAAACTATTCTACAAGAAAGACATTACCAGCTCAAAGAAGTCGACAGTCTTCAGACATATAAGGTAAAGCATACCGTTTGGATTTCCTCTTCGAATTATCTCCGAATTTTTACACTTGCTAATATCAATGTCTCCTGGTAGAAGAGGAAAAACAAAGCAATCTGATTTATGTTCAGATTTGTTCTTCTCAAGCACAATTCTAGTATTTATTTCTTGAGTTTAGAAAGAATGTCTTGGATTTAATTGTTACTCGAAGAGACCATTAGTGGAGGTAATCTTCTCTTTCTTTATCTTGACTTGGAATGGAAAAACGAAATCTGGCAACGAGCTTCTTGGTGCTCTATGTTTGAAGATAATAACAGGGTCGTGAAATGTTCAAACACATTGATGAATTACCTCTTTAGAAATTCTTTGGATCCTGGATAATTATACAGGAATTTTGGAGGCAGTTTTCCTTCATTTAGACTGATTGTTTAAAATTTAGTTTAGTTTCTAGAGATGCCACATTAAATCGGTTACGTAGGATTTTGCTTTTCGAATGCAACAATATCCTCTCTTTCAACTCCGATCATAAAGAAGTCTTCGAATAGTTGTGGAACTTCCTTAGGTTTTGTGTTTAGGGACTGGGTTTCTTGCATTGACAGTATGGGAGACTTTTCGGTTGGAGTATCTACTGTCGATGGTGAATTTTCCTGTTTTCATCGATTCCGGCATCAGAAATAGCAATAAAAAATCTCTGTGCTTACGATTTTTTGAGTAGTCTGGGTTTGAATGGGCACGAAATTAACATTTGTGAAAGTTCTTTTGATCTCGGGATTGTCAGTGTCAGTTTTGACCTCCTCTTTTGATTCATCCATGAGCGTCAGCATACTTATGATATATTTACCTTCAGCGACAATTGCATGAGAGATAGAAACAATGTTCTTCGTTAAATTTTGCACCAAGCTCTCTGTAGCATGATTTGTTAGACCAGAATTCTTTAATCACTAAATACTTTCTGATGCTATCTGAATTTTTTTGGGAACTGCACCAAAAGATTGATATAACCTCAGATCGCGAGGATTACCCCCTATTCAAGAATGTCACTACTTGGCGCTAACATTACTTACCTGCCATAGGAACCCCACCACCGAAAGATGTCATTCTCAATACCTTCATCGAAGATGCTTCAGCCTTTTGTGAGAAATCAGTTTGAATAATGAGAAAATAACCAGAATCTTTACAACTTTGTCTTCTTCTTGAGGCTGCTCTTCATCCTTCTTCATGAAATTAGCAAGATCGATTTTTTGATTCTTAGGAGTAAACGTTGGAGCTTCAAAGCTGTCATTTAAGTCTGGGGGTCCTTGCATGATCGCACTCTTATTCGTACCACCGATCGGTTTCCTCGGTTCTATTTTCTTCAGAGATTTCGCATTAACATTGAGCGTAGAAGCTAATGCCTTTTTTTGAACAGAGATTGGGGACGATCTATTCGATATGTGAGTCTTTCAAGCGAATAATAAAGAAAATACTCTGTTTTCGTTGGCGATTGCTTCGCTTTCAGTTTTTCTAACTCATTTTTTAGGTGAGCTATCTCATTTAGGTGCTTTTGTTCCCGGCTTATCAGCTCGTTGTTAGTTTTTTGCAGATTGCTAATGATGCTATCTTTTTGCTTGATATCAGTTTTCAGTTTTTGAATTTCAAGGTCTCTACGAGACAGATCATTCCTCAAAATCGTAATGAGTCTCTGTTCAGGGGGCGATTTCTCCCGTTGGCTATCTCTTTGGGTATTTGCTTGACGAGTTGGAGTGACGTTGGTAATTCTTCCCATTGTTTGATTTAACATGAGTTTTGGAACTTCCTTCTTAGTGACTCTGGGAGAAGCAGCCGGAAGCTCAGTAGATTTTTTGGGTTTAGATCCAAAGAGGTTCAGCATTTTTGATTTTCTGACTTAATAAGTCATGAATATTTTTATCTTTACAACCTGAGTTAATAAATTCTGCATATCTGAGTTATTCTGAAAGAATTGGATTTTTGTTTGAGATACCAGCAAAAACTGTAAATCAATTCAAATGTTGAAAACAAGAAATGGAGACTCTAATCATCAGCCGGTTGCATATCATCAACTTGCTTGAATATTTCTATTATGAGATGTCAGAATTCATTTGCCAGCAAATCATTTAAGGAATATTTGTGTGGCTTTTACAAGACTTGATTGAGCTCAAAGATTGTAGGTTTTCATTCTATCTGCTTTCATACACAATTATGATAGTTAGATATTTTCAACTCACTATATTTGTGCGTGTTTGCTGGTTGACCATAGTTTAGAAATGGTCTTAAAACATGGAGACCTGAGCATGGAAATCGGAATTCGAATGTCTTGTTTTATAAACGCAGTTGTTTCCCATTACTTCTGACCAAATAGCGCCAATATTTGATCCTTTTAATTTCAATCCAAAACTTGTGAATACGGACAGAATAGTGCCTTTCACATTCAATTTTTTTTGATTGACTCAGCTGCGAAGTTTAACAGCAAAAATGAGTTCTTTCATGGATGTTCAAGATAACGCTCGCTATGTTTATATCTGACATATTGAAAAATTGTATCTCGAAATAAGCATATAACAACGCAGAAGTGGTCGAGAACTCGCCCCAGAATCCCAAAATGATTTGCAATTTGGGAAGAAGTTTTTGATGATTACGAATAGAATTCTTTATCTGACTAAAATTCCACCAGAAATTTTAAACAGCAGAACAACTACGTTCTTTTGGAAATGTCTACCAGAATGTTTTAACAAAGGACCTCATAACAAAAAAGAACGTTGCCTCTTTTAAGTAAATGCCCTTTTTTCCCAACATTATAACGAGTAGCCAGCTGCATTCAAAATATGTGGGCACAACAACCGCCATCTAAAATACTTTAAAATTCCATTTTCTCCTTTTGTTCTATAGAGTTCCTGTCCGATGTACCATGATTTTAAAGGGGATGCACTTTATTAAATACTTGTCAAAAACTACTCAGAGATTTTATAGATTTCATCTTAAAAAGTTCGTAAAATCGCTGAAGTAGGATAGGAAAGTTAAGATGGCGTAGTTTGGACATTCTGAGCTATTACATAATTTACAATCTTCAGTACACGAGTCGGATTTTCACTTCAAAGGTGTATTAACAACTTGCTTTCAAATTCTCACATTATACACCAAAATGAGCTCTTAAGAAAGCCATGAACCCTGAATATCTCCTTCATTGCTATTACAAGCAAGGAAGGAATTAACCTTTTAGAAAACCACCCAATCGCATGAGGACACTGCCCTCATAATTGTCCTAATAAAAATCTTAATTAGGAATTAATCGCAATTAAGAGGGTTGGTAGCCTTGAGTCTCATTTTTTTTTTTCATATAATAATTAATTTCAATAATTTTCAGAACGTTGTGAAAGAGAAACATGGATATTTTGTTTTGAGAGCCGCAATTCCACAGGTTAGAGAATTTGCTTGTTGGTACAGTCTCAAACTCGTGCCAAGAAAGCTTTTAATCAAGATCTGATACCCATTAATTGAAATCGAAAAGAAAAGTCTTTCGGGCAAATTCAAGCCTTTTAGCGAGTTAGAATACATACATATTGGAGGTGAATACCAAAGCCTGAGAGGGTGCATTCAAATTCCAACTTTATCAATCCGTAAAATAAATTTTAATTGAGTGAAAACTTAGTTTAACACCCTCGATTAATTATTTTAATTTGTAGTATTTTGAAGATGTTTGATAACCAAGTCGGTTAGCAATTTGGTTTCTCTCAAAAATCCGTTTGAGTAAATTTGTTAATTACATTGAGGGCGAGTTAAAGATGTCTCTCGCCGATATTCGAACTTTTAAGGGAAATACGATAGTTTCTACATAATACCGTTTTTTTCCCTGATTTAATGGAGGCATTGATACCCTTGCATTCTTGGGAGAAAATCTTGAAAGTAAGTTTCAAACTGCTGCTGAGAATAAATATCGCTAATAATGCATCAAAGTTGGCTCTATAATTTAAATGAAGATTATTAGCTCTATCCGAACTTAGCATACTGATCTTCTTTAAAACAACAAGCAATGAACGAAACTTAAAATTTTGCTTACGGCTGGTTTTGAGGCACTCTAATGTGACTCAACCTATCAAACTCAATCGGACTTGAAGTACGTTATTTGATTTGCAGATTATAACTTTCGAAAGAGAATTAATTCTTATAAATTATTACTTTAATTTTGAGAATTATTTTTGTCTTGTGAATCGAAATGCGAAATTTAGGAGCTCCACTGCTAATTGGAACGCTCTTTATCTTGTCTCTTTGCTGCAATGGTAAATACTTGATCGTATAAACAAACTCACAAATTTTAGCACAATTATACATATATGACTTGGATGAATATTCACCTACAACCACAGGTTGGTCGACTTCTCTTGGCTATGTGTGCACCTCATATTGTTACTACAACTATATCGTAGGTGGATACGGTTGCTTTGGCAAAAATGCATGGGCAAAGAAAACATATACTGGCTTGCCTGGCCACAACAAGGTGGAAATAAAATGGACCGCTTATTTTGTTGATTCTTGGGATGGTTCAACTGGAGATGGTGGTGGCAACTACGATTCATATATTCTCAAGGTTGATGAGACACAGCGATATCAGAAATTTTATGAAAAAGGTTCGATTTATGTCTATAACTACTGCGGGGCAAGTAGTTATGCTGATTATTGGACCTCTGCAACCACAGGGAATTTCACTCATAACTCAACAAACATAACACTGTATTTTACCAGCACCCTCAATCAAGATTCGTACGATGAGTCTTTTGGATTTCGGGATATAATAATTCGAGTTGATGTTATTTGTACTCCGGCCTGCGCAACCTGCTACGGAAATTCAATTTCAGAGTGCTACTCTTGCAAAAATGGTTGGTACTTAAACGGTACAACATGCGTCACCGACTGTGGAAATTATTATTGGAATAATCCTTCAGGAAATGTTTGCACAGGTAATCTTTTCTTACTGTTGCGAATCCTAATATATTTTGATTCCTTTCTAGGTTGTCACAACACCTGTGTTGATTGTGATGCGGATGGCAGCACGAAATGCAATAAATGCGTCAACAGTTACTTGAATTTACCTCCCACAGGATCGTGCACAGCTTCATGCAATGATGGCTATTATAAAGTGGGAAGTCCTACATGGCAGTGCAAACAATGCTGGCAAGGAAGTGGACCCGATTACTACTCTTGTAAGACTTGCACGGCAGGAAACAGAGCTGATTGCAAGTCCTGTGGTTCTCCCGCCTACCTTCATCCCAGGACTGGAGGTGAATGTGTCAAGACTTGTCCGGTCGGCTTCTGGGGAGATAGCTCTACACGAACTTGTGAGCCGTGCCATAGTAGCACCGTAGGACCTTACTATTCTTGTGCGACATGTTGGGGAGGAGCAGACAGCCACTGTAGCTCTTGCAATCCAGGAAAATACTTACATCCAAATACTGGAGGTCAATGTTTGAATCCATGTCCTGATGGTTTCTGGGGGAATAATTCAACGAACAAGTGCATGCCTTGTTGGAACCAAACAACGGTATCAGGAAATACTACTTACTATGCCTGTACAACATGCATAGCAGGAACATACACCGACTGTAAATCCTGTAGTTACCCTGCTTTCCTTTATCCATATAACGGAGGCGATTGTAGAGCTCCATGCCCGGACGGTTTCTGGGGAAGCATAGGCCCCCCTCGACTCTGCCTTCCTTGCTACAGCAGTGGTGTGAGCCCTTACACATGCAAAACCTGTAATGGAGGAACAAATAGCCATTGCCTCACATGTTATACAGGAACTTTCCTTTATGGTAGCCAGTGTATCAATCCTTGTCCTGCAGGATACTGGGGAGATACTTCAACAAATACCTGTAAGCTCTGCCATAACAGTGCGTCAACCCCATACACTTGTAAAACTTGTATTGGCCCAGCAAATTATGAGTGTGCCTCTTGTGATTCTCCAAGATTCCTCTATTCTGGGAAATGTCTTGATTCCTGTCCTATCGGATACTGGGGAGATACATCCACAAATGCTTGCAAACCTTGCTATACAAGTACTAGCAGCACGAGTCCCTTCAGTTGCCGCAGTTGCGATAACACAGGGTCAAGCCATTGTCTCTCCTGCACTGCAAATTCTTATCTCTACCCAAATACTCATGGACAGTGCTTGGCTTCATGTCCTGCTGGCTACTGGGGAGATACTACCACGTGGAAATGCCAGCCATGCTACAGCAATCCAAGTGGCGATCCAGTTCGAAAGGCATGTGCAACATGTTTCGGACCCAGCGCCACCAGCTGTCTCACTTGTCAAACAGGGACATACTATTTCAGTGTAGATAAAACGTGTCTCTCAACTTGCCCTCCTGGCTACTATGCCAATGGGCTCTCCAATCCAAATAACTTATGCGTGCAATGCTATCAAAATAATCCTCCTTCTTCACCTGATGGCACTTGCCTCACCTGCAGTGGACCGAACTCAAATGAGTGTCTTAGTTGCGGTAGCTATCAGTACCTGGATTCAACACCAGTAGGCAAATGTGTGGATGCATGTCCAATAGGGTGGTATGCTAATCCTACCACGAATACTTGTCAGAAATGTTACCAGGCTCCTGATTCATCGTCCACAAATCAATCCTGTTACACATGTACTGGAACTACTTCTACAGACTGCACTGCTTGCTTGCCAGGCACATTCCTCTATCAAGAAGACCAAACTTGCTTGTATAATTGTCCAGATGGATGGTGGGGTTATCTACCTACTCTCACCTGCAAGATCTGTTATCAATACGATCCAGCCTTTCCGACAGTATTCACCTGTGCTACCTGTAATGCTGGCAATTCCAACAACTGTCTGTCCTGTAATACCCCATATTTCTGGGATTCTACCACTGGTACCTGTGTGGAGACTTGCCCAGATAGTTATTGGGGAGATTCAGGATCAAAGACGTGTAAGCCTTGCTTCAGCACAGCATCATCTTCAGCGATAATGAAAACTTGCAAGACTTGTTCGGGAGGAAGTAGTACCAACTGTACAAGCTGTAAGAGTGGGAACTACCTCTATACTAACAACACCTGCCTGGGAGGGTGTCCAGGAGGATATTATCCAGATTCAGTCACGATATCTTGTAAGATCTGCTTCCAGAGCAGTACCTCTTCAAGTGTTCCAAATACGTGCGCAACCTGCACAGGACCAAGCAGCAATCAATGTATCACTTGCTTGAGCAGTTTCTATTTGGATCCACTCACCAATACCTGTATCAAGCCTTGTCCTGCAGGATATTATGCTGATACTCCCACTCAGCAGTGCAAGCAGTGCTTCCAAGCTGCTTCTTCAACGTCTTCACCTCGAAATTGCCTTACTTGCTCAGGTGCCCTCGCAACCAACTGCCTGAGTTGCAGTTCTGGTGAATACTTACTCCCTTCTACATCGAGTTGTCTAAGCAGCTGTCCAGCAGGAACATATGCAAGAACAGATATCAACTGGTGCGGAAACTGTTATCAAGCACCTTCAGACGATGTTATTGAGAAATCTTGTGCTACATGTAATGGCTGGAAACCAACGAACTGCTTAACCTGTCCTTCGCAAACCTACTATTATCCTCAAAATAGTACTTGTCTCAGCAGCTGTCCTAGTGGCACCTATTATGATACAAATTCACAATCCTGCCAAGAGTGCTATCAAACTGACTCGAATTATTTCGGTTGTCTCACGTGTGCAGGACCAATGTACACTCAGTGCACAAGTTGTGCGGATGACCTATTTTACTTTGAACAGAATGGTACCTGTGGAAGCATCTGTCCTTGTGGAAGTGGATATTTCTACAACTCTACAACCAAACAGTGTGGAACCTGCTATCCAGGTTGTCAATATTGTACAAGTCCAAGCTCTCAAGACTGTTACTATTCAGATATCTATGATTATGATTGTTTGCTGGGAGAGTTCGATGGCAAAAATCAAACCCAATCATTTTCTATGCTTGTCCAAGGTGTAGGATATTCTGCATACGGGCTCTCTCTAGCTAATGTTATTCTTTCAGGAGCTTCCACTATGAGTGCCCCAATAGTCTTCACATACAGCGGAATTCTTGGTTTATACCAGTTCCTCAATGTAGATTATAGCTCAAACGCTCTTCTCTTCTTCCAGATGTTTTTCTCTTTTAATGGAGGCAATGATTTTCCAAACTATTTCTCCTCCTCTGATTCGAAATACTGGAATTCGGACTCAAGAATAGAAGGAAATAACAAATTCCACCTGTTTCGGATCAGCTATCTCTTCCTCAAGAACTTTGGAGGCAAGTTGTCCTTATTACTCACACTTGTTGTAAGTGTCCCAATTTTTGCAATTGCTGCTGTATTGCTAGCAAATGCTGGAGTCAGAGAGAAATATCTCAATATGTTCAATGCAGTAAGAACTTTTATTCAATGGAATCTCATCCTCACGGTGTTTCTTTCATCATTCGTACAGATGATCCTGTCTTTATGTCTCCAACTCCATTTCTTGGACAAACCTATCGCTTGGTACGATATTTTCTCGACCTCAATTTGTCTGCTCGCAACTATCGCAGCAGCAAGTCTAACTATCGCTCTTTACCTCTACACTAGAATCAAAAACGTCAACACTTGCCATCCCAACCTCTGCAAAAAGACTAAAATCCTCACAAATCAAGAAGACTTCACAAAAGATCCTGATCCAAAATCTAAAAGCCAATATTGGGCTCTTGCTTCATGTCTCAGAAGTCTGGTGTTAGTATCGTTTGTCTCTACTCTCTCGAACTATCCTCTCATTCAATGTTCCACAGCTCTTGGTACCAATGTCATTTTCCTTGTGGGAATCCTTAAATGGAGATTCTTCGATCGAAAGCCCAAAGACGCGATCATCAAAGCCTGTGAGGGCTTGAATGCCATTATCCCATCACTATTCCTCGTACATTCGATTTATGAGTATCTGGGTGTGAAATTAGACCAACAGACCAAACTGAATATTGGCTGGGGGATAATTGTCTTGGTTACGACTGTGTTAGTTCTGAGCTTAGTTTATCAAATCATGGAAATGTGCTATATTCTCAAGAGAATTGGTACCCCGCTTCTTAACAAATTAAAAGTGTTCCTCGAATACTCTATTGGGAAAGATATCTGGAAAAGACCACCAAAGAAAAAAGTACCTCCGGTGCAAGAAATGATTCAATTGAAACCAGATACTCTAGAGGCAGAATCAAGACCGCAAAAGCACAAGTTCCGAGACGCCACAGTTAATAATTCTTTTCATGAAGACGTCTCGAAGACAATGTTTGATGAAGGTTCCTTATCTATTTCAGCAAGAGACAACATTTTACTGGATCACTCTGAGATTATGACCTTGAAAAGATCTGCCAATGTTGAAGATGTAATGACTCAGAGAATTAACAAATAATGGATATTGATATATATATATCAATGAGCAAATATCCCTTTCGACTTTCATTATTGATTTGACATTTTGATACAAGAAAATGCTCGTTTATCTACATAATACCAAAAGAATAGACCTACTATAGTTTTTCTCCATAGTGTATTTCACTAGGTTGACAACGATTGCTATTTTCATTATATTCAAGAGTCATACTCGGTTTTTCATAATAATATATGTTACAATTTATTTCCGCAAAATATTAACATAATCTCTCTCTCTTCATGGAAAACGACACCGAAGTGAGAGGTAATTGGCTTATCAATACTTGATGTGCCATTTTTCTTAAATTCTGCATTAATCTCTTTTCCAAAAATAAACCTACTTCGAGGAAAGGTTTGGACTCCAACTTTAGTTATCTTATCCTAAAATCGTAACATCTTTCAAAAAAAAAAACAAGCTGTCGGTAATTCTCTTTCTTTAATTTTGTTAGAAAAGCTATTTGTATCTCTAGCTGAGCTTTTGTGGTATTCATATCTTATTTTGTTATAATATGGATACAATTGAATTTATACTACCAGTAACGATCTTTCTTCGTATTTTAGTAGTGATTATTGCTTGTTCCCTTTGATCATGTCCACAAGAGATACTATTTGATTTTCATTATTTTCCATTCTTGTTTGTAGATTGATTAGCGTCCTGAAAATTTTGAAGTGAATCAAAACAAATGAAAATGTGTTGTGCTTACTTTGAGACAGTAGCTAAGTGCAAGTTAAGAGCCCCAAGTACTTTCGAAACTTCATCTTGCCAAGGCTCTTCTTTCTTAGACTCTTCCTTCTTCGGTTGTTCTTCTTTTCTCTATTTACGAAATTTCACGAAATTAATATTGCATAGCTGACTCAAAAAAAAATAAGCTACTTCTTCATGAGCAAGCACGTGCGATGTGAAATTTTCTTCGAACGGAGGTTCGCATTGACTTTCAAATAAATGCGGTTCTTTTTCTGAGTATTTTATCCCAGAAGTGTCTTTCACATCTTGTAAGAATTTCCTGACGTGAACAGTATGAGTATGAGATGGGGAACTGCGGCGGGAAAAATTTGGAGATCCTTTCGTGAAACTCATGCTTTCAAGACCCATTCTCGGCGAGGTAATAAGTAATTTATTTGCTTTTGCAACCGAAGCTGCTCGTTTTTCTTCTGTGAGTGTGGGCTTTGGTTTTGGAGTTTGCAAGGCTTGACTTGGCGACGGGAGCTCTGGGATAATCTCTTGGGGTGATTCGCTAAAGTTTGATTTCCAAACCAAAACAACAGTATCGTCTCCTCCACTGGCAATGTAGTCTCCTTGAGGGGAAAATTTTACGCAAGTCGCAGCTCCTGTGTGCCCAAATAGAGTAAATCCAAGTTTTTTATACCGAAGGTCCCAAACTTTCAGCTTTGAATCGTCTGATGCTGAAACAAGAAAATCTCCAGACGGATGGAACGAAATGCTGTTAACGGCATGAGAATGAGCATCATAATGCTGGATCAACTTCTTTATTCTCATATCGTAAATCTTTATCTTTTTATCCATACTAGCGGAAGCAACATAGACCGAGTTTGGATGAAAAGTCACTGAAGTTATCGGCTCCGCATGATCTAAGAATCCTAATACTTGCTGCTTGTGCTCAATATCCCATATCCTCATTGATCGATCATCAGATCCAGAGACAATGGAGCGACTTGAGGGGTGAAAGTCCGTGCATCGAACAGGTTTAGAATGGCCTTCAAAACTAACTCTCAGTTTACGATCTGCGGAATTCCAAAGTTTGACGGTTTTATCTTCAGATGATGTGACAAGGAAGCGTCCATCTGGATTGAAATTTGCTGAATATACAGCTGATTTGTGCCCTTTGACCAGCAGCGAATAGCCGTCGCTTAAAAAGTTCATACATCATTTGGTGCTGCAATAAAAATTTCAGTATTTACGCTGTGTTCCGCCAAATTCTCGCTGTGCCATCTCTCGACGCGGTTGCCAGCATCGTACCGTTCGGTGAAAATGATATACTATAGACAGAGGACTGGTGCAATGAGATGCTTAGTAAAAAGCGCAATTTAAGAGGGTTTGTTACTTTATGTCCGATAAACTTAAAGGGTTTCTTTCGAGATTCGAAGTGCCAAACCATAATACTTGAATCTTTACATGTTGAGGCCAGCTGCTTCCTGAATCATTTGAGATAAATAGTTAGTATAATAAAACTTTGAGAAAGAAGGACATATCCGGACTGAAAGCGACTGAGAGAATAGTATCTTTATGCCCTCTAAACGAGCGCTGCAGCCTAGGGTCTTCAGATGTTAACTCCGGCTTAAAGGAGAACTGTTGAGACTTATTCATTTTATTTAACAGAAAATTATGCACGAATATTTAAATATCTTTGGAAAAGGGACTTTGAACAATTTAGGTTTCTCAAATTCTAATTGAAAGATCCTCGAAGCAATATTGAAAATAAACAAATTTCTCTGACATTCTCAATTTGTCTGAGAGAGATCCTCAAGCAATTTTTTTTTCTGGCAAAAAAAGAGATTTCATGGAATGGAAATGTTAAAATGTATTGCATCACAAATAAGGCAGGCATTTGCTGTGCATTTTGATATAGGTTTAAAAAAGGCTGAGATAAAACAAACTAAGGATTACTGCAAATTATTAATTTGATATTAGCATGCAAAGAAAAAAAAAAAACTAACTATATATATATCATGATTAGCAATAATAAAAAAAGAATAATAAGTTGTCAAAACCGATCTCCAGCTTTGAGGCTGGTTTGCTTCGTGGATTCAGAATTATAATTAACTTCTGTCTAAAAATCGTTAGGAACCCCAGAGCACCAAGAAACCCGTGTTTTTGCCGAAAGTCTTCTCGATTTGTTCAAAAACGCGGGCTTTTCAATGCTGTTGCGGCTAGTAGAATCAGCTGTGCTAGCTGAAATATTAAGAGCTGATACTGTTCGTGAGTGCTTTCTCACCGTAGATGCATTGAAGTTTGGATAGGCAGGTTTCGATGGCTGGAGAGACTGAAGAGAGACGGTGATTGGCAGTTGATTCTGAGACTTTATTGGCGGTTTTATGTCAATATGGCCAGGTGTGCCTGACGAAAAAAGGTCTCTGAGAGCGCGCTTGCTGTCTGCTATTTTAGTAGAGGCAGAAGTGGAAGCAGAAGTTGAAGGCCTCTTTAAAGATGCCAAAAATTCAAGTCGCTTTTTCTGATCCTTTAACTTCAATCGTGCTTTAGCAGAATCAATAATCGTGTCGATTTTTTTTTTGACTTCTTGGCGAGAGATTAATTAAAGATTTGACACTGTTTGGTTTTCTAGTGCCATTTCTCTTCATACCGAGGGGAGTTTCTGAAAGTTCAGGAAGAGAATGTAAACTTGTTGGTTCATTGATATCATTGTTCTCGTCAAATTCTCTTGGCGAGCGAACTTTGAAACGGGCAAGTACGAAGGGTAAGACTAGGCGGTCGCAAGATGGTGACCCAAGGTAAATAGAGTGGTGCTCGGTGCTTTGTTGCTTCATCATTGAAAAGAGTTCACGTTTTTTTTTTTAAGTTTATGAATTTTGTATCACAGTTCCTTTCGGAACCTTATATAAACCGCCTTCCGTTCTGATTCTTGGAGCTGAATAATAATTTATCTCAGACCAGAAAAAGCAAATTTTCTTAAATTTTCGAACTGGATATCTAAATTCTGAATCTTCTGAGATCTGAAAGAGTCATTAAATTGATTCTGTAAACTCTTTGCTCCCGTTTCCTTCTCATTATGAAAAACAAGAGCATGGATTTTCTAAGTTCACTTGCTCATAATACATTTGTTGTGCTCTCTTAGAGCAGTTTTGCAATGGCTCAATTGCTTGGAAAGAACAACTAAATAGAAGATGTTATCGCATATAGATCTTTCAAGTAGAGGAATCGTTGTAGTAATGCTGTAAAAATTAATGCTTCAAGTTATAAAACTGCTCTGAAATTATTTTTCAGTGTAAATTAATTATGCTCATGAAATAAGGCTGCTAAACGGTCACCGAAGCAGAACATTTTTTCTGAGAATCAAGACCAATTCTACCAAATTTAATGAAAATGATGACAAATCTAAGCCTCTACTGCTTGTCCCAACCGCTACATAAGGAAAGTTCAAATGAGTTGCTAATCCTTGAATATTCAATTGTAAAAAGTGCACCACTTTGGGGGTTAAAGGAACTTTGGGTTAGTTAACCACATGGAAAAGGAGTGAAAACCCTACTAGGCAATGACCTCTTACAATGAAGGAATCATTGCATAAAACCCTTTAGTCCTTCCCACATAACAAACATGAATGACAAAACATATGTATTCTGGATTAATGCATATGTAGGTAATGTAGTGTCAATACAGTATGCTCTGAATTGCCAGAATTTAGCATTTGCTTCGGTTTTTGCTGCTAGCTGTTGAAAGTTGAGAATTCGTTTTTCTCAATTCTTTTCGCAAGTTTGATATTGTTATCATATATTTTGGTAACTCAATATAGTTGAAGGTATGGATAACTCACGCGAATGACTTCCAATTAACTTTTTCTCCATCACTCTTCTTTCTGAGGTCAGAATTAAGTGACATCAGGATCTTTTTAGGTCATGATCTCGTTTTTGCATGATCAAGTGATGAATTCTGTTTATTAACGAACCGTATCCATCAAAAAGGGGCATCGCTCGCTAAGCATATTATGATTAATGGACAGCCGGAAGGCATTCTGATCACACCTTCTTCTTCAAAGCTTACCATTGTACAATTTGATTAACAATACACCGCTTGCCCTAATTCTGATCAGTATTCAGACCCAAGATGGCTAAGGAGTAGGGAACGATTTTTCTCTCATTCTCTTGTATGTTAGTGATGTTCTTACCACATCCAAGAGTAGGAAGACGCATGACAGCCGTCTCGATTTTACAGAGATACGTTGTCTCGGTATTCGCGTTATTTTTAGCAGCCATGCGTTGATTTGAATTACATAAGTATATCATTTTTCAGCGCATTCGAAAAATAAAATGTTGGAAAATTCCTTGAAGGATCGCCACAAAAGTCATCGCAGAGCTCACTACCTCACGCAAAAGCAGAAATACTGCTCATTATCGAATGAATGTGACAACAATATTTATTCATATCCACGTTTTTTTGAAATCTCTCGAATTGAAAATCGATGAATCCTCTTCCAAATTGAAAGTTCCTAGCAAAGGACGCTCAGAGGTAGTGGCTTTAAATCTTTCCATATTTTTCGCCATCTTGTGAGCTCTGTTTTCTATTTACGTGTAGCTCTACTGAGGCATAGCCGCCTGCTTCATAATTCGGGAAATAGCTTAAACTTCGATTCTTAGTGAGAGAAAGGTTAGTTTTTCAAATTGCATTTTAAATTTTCGGGTAAAATTTAAGTGCCTAATGATGAGTGAATTTCGTTTTCTGATTTCGGATTCGAATTAGCGAGGAAAACTCTGTTGCTAAAGTAGGACTGAGAACTATCAACTAAGATGCCTCTTCCTGAGAACCGAAGTATTCCGAATCGGAAGTCCATTTTAATAAAGTTAAACAATGGTAATTAATTACCACGGGAATTCTTATATTTTCTAAATTTGTAAGCCTTTAAACTGCCAAAATAGCACATCGCATTTTCGTTTGTGAACACGTGATTCGAAGCCCCGCAGCGAATAAACGTTGATCCCAAAGGGGGTCCTAGCTCATTAAGACACCTTCTACTTCAAATTCTTAGTGAGCTCTTGAAGATCATTTTAGGATTTCGATGTAAATTTTATCTTGGCAGTAAAAACTTCGATTTAATTAGGATATTAATTTAAATTATTCAAGAGTTGATAATCTGAACTTAAAATGCTAAACGATCCCACGTCAGCAGCTACCAAGCCCAAGTTTTTTTTCGAACGTCGACACAACTCGGCCTCTAAAGCGGTGGCTGTACCTCTCGTTTTATGCCGATTTAAGCCAATTAGCAAAGAAGAAGAACTTCAAACTATAATCCCGACAATGACCGAAACTACTCAAATTGAAGAAAGACCTCAAACCAATGAAGGTGAAACCAAGGAGAAACCAAAGCGAGCTACTCCAATAAACAGACACGCGAGGATATTTGGCGGTCTGTTCAGTCTAAATTCTCCTCCAAAACCCAAACGAAAAGCTAAAACTGTGCCAACAATGACGAATCAACAGCTGTACGGCCTCATTTTTAACAATCGACCAACCGTAGATTCCATCAAAAGCCAAGTTTTTGGGAAATTTGCGAGTGATAATTTTAGCGCATCAGATCCATTGAAGATTCAAACCCAAGAAAATCAAAGGTCGTCTCCGCTGAGAGGGAGATCTAATTCTAATGCAAGTCTAAATCGGAGTCCAGGAGAAAAATCTGGCGAAAAACTCCCTCTTATCAATAACAAGAAAATGATTCCCAGACATGGCTCTGTAGACGTCTCTATTCTCAGGCAGCAAAAGAATTCTCCGACCAAAGTACAATTTATTGAACCAACAGACACTTCAGTAAAGCAGCAGCGCCGGAAGGTGACTTTCAAAATTATTCGTGAAAAAGAATATGGAGCAGGTATACACTCGGACCGCCTTTAAATGAGCGGTTCTCTTAAAGAATCCGACTTAATTTACGTGAGCCTTTGGGAGATCTTTCTACACATCATTGGTTCACAGGCGATTTCAAACCGACTTGATGAAAGTTGGGAATCCTAAATCGCACAATTCGTTTATATGTTATGCTGTATTTGCTATTCAATCATTTTGCCTATCAATTTGTAACTTAATTTGATTCACAGACTTTGTAAAAACTTCTCCGAAGATTTATGAAAGTAGATAGAAAGCTCTATCTGGATATTCGATAATATTTCTTTCAGAAAAAAAGGAGAGAAAAAGTTCACTATGGTTGTGGCTAGTTATGTAACAAGAACACTAATCTTTAGTTGCAGATGCACCAACCGAAAAATGGAAGCCATCAGTAGATCAATGAATCGAAAATTGAACTTTACTGCTAATTCAGTTATTGCTATGGTAAGTTATCAGCATTTACAGATAATTACTCCGAGAGTTGCTGAAAATAAGTCTTTTATGGTCATATTCATGGACTTTATCAGCAGTATATTGATAATCGAAGGCAACGGAAGCCAGGATGTAATAATTCCAATAAAAAACCCAAAAAATGAATCAGTTGGCTACTTCCAAAACTTAACAACTTCATAGATCGGACAAAACATATTAAAGCAGGTATTTTGTGTAGCAAGGTTGTCGCTGATTCACGAATGATTCCCTGAGAACCTTGCCAACGTTTTCCACAAAATTACTTTCTCCGATGCTCGAAATACCAATGAAAAGCTCTACTATCAGCATTGGCAAAACCTTACAGCTTTTCCAGAGCCAAGACGAGGAAGTGGCATAAAAATACCAAAATGAGCGATGTTTTATCTCTTTTATGGTGTTACCTATTCCTTGCTAAATAGTTTACAATTGAGAAGAAATCAGATGCTTCAAGATAGCTTTGCTCATCTGTCTTGATTTTACAATTTTTCTTATCTCTGTCTCTGTGTATTCGCAGTAAAGCTCATAAAAATAGTTTTGAAATTTATTAATCTTAGAAGTGATACATTAAAGCTTCTCTTTATTTTTTTCCTTAATTCGAAACATAAGGATTGATTCATGAATTTTCAATCAATAACTTTGGAGCGCTACTCTGTTAATTTCGTAGGCTAGCCTTGAAAAAAAATAATAACATTTCGACTCAAAGTGCGTAACTGAGATAATTATAATACGAGGATGACGAATCCACGCATATAAATAGAGAGATTTAGGTTTATTATAACACAAAACACCAAATATAAATAACAAGATCTAAAAAATTCAATTATGATGCTCAATACAAGCTGGTGGCAGCTTCTACTGTACACATTAATAGGACTGTTCCTTGTGAGAATGTGCTTGAAATATCTAAACTTGTGGAAACTCCTTAAAGACCTCAAAAAAAAGGGTGCTGAAGTCTATTTCAAACCTTTCATTGGAATAACTGCGAAGTTTAATGCTGATACGGCGAAAGGAGATGCTTTGACTTGGTTTAAAGAAAGCATGAAAAAAAATCCAAAGCTAAGATTTTTCGCCACTCACCAATTCGACAAGCCAGTAGTCTACCTAGTTGATCCAAATTTAGTGAAAGCATTTTTATCTGATCCCTCAACCAATACCAAAGCTTCTATACTCGCACCTTATTTCCCCTTACTCCAGCACGGGCTTCTCTTCACTCATGGAAACCAATGGAAAAAACACCGTAGAACCTTATCAACAATCTTCAGATTCGAGTTCATCATGTCGCAGCTTCCTACCATCGTAAAGACTGCTCGTCATATCTTCGAAAGAGAATTAGAGGCTAAAGGTGGAAAACATATTCACATACTTGATGTGTTTCAAATGATCACAGGAGAACTAGTCTTTCGAATATTCTTCGGAGAGGACCTTGAGGGAGTCACCATTGACGGAGTACATCCCACAACTTACCTTGCAGAGCTTCTAGAAATCACTGCTATCAATTCCCGAGCACCTGAGAACCTTCTTCTCGGAATCACAGGAACAAAACTCGGCCTTTTCAAGAGGAATCGAGATTACATGAAGAAGAGCAAGAGATTTGTGAGTTTCTGCTCAGAAATGATACAAAGCAAGAAAAAGAAGCTTGAAAAAGATGGAGCTACCTCATCAGATATGCTAACGCTTCTGCTGCAAGAACAAAAGGAAACGGGAGATTTTAGCGATGAAGAAATTTTGCATGAGTTTATCACTTTCTTCTTTGCTGGAATGGATACTACAGGACACATGCTATGTATGGCAACCTACTTCTTTTCTACTCAGAATGAAGAGGTGCAAAAAGCTGTCATGCGGGAAGCTAATGAATTATCTCAAGCTGGAATAAATATCACGAGTGAGCTGCTCAATAAATCTGAGGCGATTCATGCATTTTTCAAGGAGTCACTGAGAATGGCTACACCCGCAGCCTTTATATTCCTAAGAGATGTGGTCAAAGATTTCTATCTCGAAGATATACATCTGAAGAAAGGGTCGAAGGTCAGCCTGGCAATTGTTTCTAAAAACTATGATCCAGCAATTCATCCAGATCCCGACCGTTTCAATATGAACCGATGGATTTCGGGGAATCCAGATTTTGAAGGAGAAGCCCTGAAGAATCCCTTCAATTTCATCCCATTCTCTGCAGGACAAAGAAACTGCATTGGACAACATCTGGCGATTATTGAAGGGAAGATAATTTGGAGCATCTTCTTGTCAAATTATAACTTCACTGTCCCTTCAGGATATGACATGCATTACAAATTCGGAGCACTCTATGAACCACGAGACATCTTATACCTAAACGTCGAAAAGAAGAAGCCTGAATTAATCTAAAGGTCTGCTTAATGCGATTTAATATGAGAAATTCCGATTTGTTAATAGCGTATATAGATAGAGAAGTCGGTTACTAAACGACGCTGAAATTAAACTTAAGACACTCCTAAAGATTATTGCATAATGTTTATGATATTATGAGATCTCCACAACTTATGATTCATTTAATGTTCATACCAGACTAAATGCCCGATTCAAATATAATTAATTTTCCTCTTTTACGGTTTAGGATAGATACTCGATGGTGATGATGAGATATCCGACCATTTATTGATACATTGTGGAGAACAGAAAGAGAGAGTTTCGAACCCTATGCTGAACGTTTCCTAATGCAGAATAACATAAATATCTCACATGCAATATTTCGTATGCAGAACCAATAAGAAAATTAAAGTATGTTTGGTAAGGCGAGACTTGTATAGATACCTTGCAAGTAAATTTTCCCATCCACCCCAATTTAAGTCAACAAAGTAAGACAAGATCTAGTAATTCTTTCTGTTCAGCTGTTCACGAAGAATTTCGGGGCCTTTGCTGCTGGTTTTTATTTTGATTTCAAATAAAACTCTACATGCGAAGCCCCTTTATTATGGTGATCGTACCTGAGCCCTGGTTTTCCATTTTGATCTTCATTACTATCTGAAAGCTTTAATAGGTTTTAATTTCTCACTTAATACTGAAAATTCCATTTCTTTCTGAATTTCTTTTTTTTTTTCCTTCTTCTGTTCTCCTAGCTCTTTGCCTGTATTTATTGAGGACCAATCGGACTTAGACATATAGAAGGCCGGTTTTGTGTTTGAGTTTCTCATCTACGACGTAATCGATCTGATATCAATTGTAAATTTTAAGTTTTAATTCCGATCTTGAGGTCGCAATTAGGAGCAAACTATTGAGATAGCTTCCTGAGGAAATCATATCGTGTATGTGAGATGAAATACTTAGGTTTTACTCTCTCAAATATGATACAGGAGTCAGATAAGGAGAAGAGCTTCAATTTAATACAAAACTGCATTACATAATATAGTGCCATATGTTGATATTGACAACGAAAAAATATAGAGACAACATCTCTGAGTTCGTAGTATAGGTCCCGATTGAAACTTTGGACATCTGGGACTGTTATTATCAGTTTGAATTGCTTATCCTGTTCTTATCTCATCATTTCCGATCTCTTTCTATTATTTTAATACTCTGAAGGCTAAGGATTTCATGTTGCTTTTGTTCGATCATTGTATTGAGGGTTAATGAGTTTCAAAGCATTAATTGAGAGTCTGAGAATTGAATCACTGAGAATCACGATTTTTAGACTCAAGAAGGATTGCCTCAAAATAAGACTCATTCGCATTAAATATAATAAATTACGTAATCCACGTACTAGCATATGCGAGTGATATTTAAGATCTGCGGAAAAGTATCTATTTAATTATTGAAACACTTGAGTTTGTGACAAAACGTCCACGCTCATCATGAGTTGGTTGCAGATCTTTCTCACTCTAATAGGTTTGCTGGTGCTACAAGTTTGCTGGAAATATTTCAAACTATGGCTATACCTCCAAGAACTCAAGAAAAAAGGTGCCGAAGTTTATTTCAAGCCTCCGATAGGAATGGTCACAAAATTTTTCGCCGACACTCAGAAGGGTGATGGCTTCGCCTGGTTTAAGGAAAACATACAAAAAAATCCTAAACTGAGATTTTTAGCATCCCATTACTTCGACAAGCCAATAATCTATCTCGTTGATCCAAATTTAGTGAAAGCTTTCTTGACGGACCCTTCGAAAACTACGAAATCTTCCATTTTCGGACCTCTAATGCCCTTGCTCCAAAAAGGACTTGTCTTTAACAGCGGAAGTCAATGGAAAACTCACCGGAAAATCTTATCACAGACTTTCCAATACGAATTTATCATGTCCCAGGTTCCCACCATCGTGAATACTGCTCGGCACATACTGTCACGAGAAATAGAAACGAAAAAAGGAAAACGTATCCATATACTCGATCTCTATCAAATGATCACAGGAGAGTTGGTATTTCGAATATTCTTCGGCGAAGAACTTGAAGGTGTCACGATTGAAGGATTAGCACCGACCTCATATCTTACTGTGATACTTGATCTCGCTGCGACCAACACTCGATCGCCTGAGAATATTATTTTCGGAGTGAAAGGAACGAGACTTGGTCTGTTCAAGAGGAACCGAGATTACATGCAAAAATGTAAAAAGTTCTTCGCTTTTTGCACAGAGATGATACAACTCAAGAAGAAGAAGATTGAAGAAAACCCTGGAACGCAAAAATCTGGTGCAAGGCCAGATCTTCTAACTCTTTTGCTTCACCGCCAAAAGGAAAGCAAAGGAACTGATGACGAATTTAGCGATGAAGAAATTCTACAAGAATTCATCACATTCTTCTTCGCGGGGACGGATACCACTGCTCATATGTTAACAATGGCAACATATTTCTTCTCTAAACAAGATGAAGAAATCCAAAAAGCTGTGATGAAAGAAGCCCACGACATATCTCAAGCTGGAATCAATGTCACGAGTGAATTACTTAACAAACATGAGACGATTCATGCGTTCTTCAAGGAGTCTCTGAGAATTGCGAGTCCAGCATCCATTCTGATTTCGCGAGATGTTATCGCAAACCAACAAGTAGAAGACATAATTCTCCCAAAAGGGACTATGGCCAATGCAGCAATGATCGCCAACAACTTTAATCCACAAATATATCGAGAGCCTCATCACTTCAATATGCATCGGTGGATTTCAGAGAGCCCAGACTTTGAGGAAGAAGTTCGCAAGCATCCATTCAACTTTATCCCTTTCTCTGCAGGTCCAAGAAATTGTATTGGACAGCATCTCGCGATATTGGAAGGGAAAATCATATGGAGCATCTTCTTATCAACTTATAACTTCACTGTTCCTTCTGATTATGAAATGCATTACAAGCTGGGAGCTCTTCTTGGGCCCCGGGAAGTGCTATACCTTGACATTGAGAAGAAGTAAGTCAATATTATTTGGAACTCTGCTTTAATTATTAGTGGTATCTTTCACACAATAATAACATTAAAGATATATCAAAGTTTAATATAAGGAACCTTAATTATCATCTCTATTCAATATTCACACCACATTTAAAGCAGAATACATAAATCATTCCTCCTTTTTGCTTTTCTCTTCAGAAATCAGCACTTGTTATAGCTTGATTTTCATAGAGCAAAACAAATGACCCTCAAGAAAAAGAAAAAAAACCCAAAAAATAGCAGCATTAAATCTGATTCAAGCTGATGATTGATTTCTCCTCGGTTTATAGAATGACTCTACATAAATTAGTAGAAAACTATAAGTGAGTTAATGCATGAAAGAAGTTTGATGTGGAATAAAAATTGCTTCTTTTATATCTTTGAAAATCTGCATTGTGATCTCGTGATATCAAATCATATTCACATTCCAGTAGGCATAGAGAGTTGATTGTTCGAAAATTTTTTGTTTATAAGGAGCAGAACTCACCCTTGAGCTTTTCTGACTTCATGAAAAATTTTAAAGAGGCAAGTCACAAAAAGTTAATTTTCCTCGTTAAAATACAAATTCTCAAAAATAATGATCAAGATGAAAGTTACAGTTGTTCACATGTTCTCTAGTGTAATTAATCCGCTGCGAGCTCAAACAATGTCTCTCAAATCGGACTTTTTCTTTTGTTTCACTTTTAAATGCCATTTCTTTTTTTAGCGATCTTGCTCTTGCCGTATATTGCAACCATTCACTGAATTTCGGACTCTAAGTACCAAGTTTCCCTCCAAACTCTTATTCAGATGTCAGAATTTATCAAAGTTCTTCATCGTCAGAATAAAAATTCTGCTTTTCTAAGCATCATAAAATTTGACATGTTCTCGTGCATCTCGATCAATCTGCTCCAATAGTTAAGCTTTAGAAGAGAGTAGGTTGAGAACCGTTGCCCATTTGCTGAGAAAAACTGAGAAAAAGAGAAAAGAACTTCGTTTGACGCTATCTTCGCTACCCAATGACGTAATCTACGAAATCATAGTCTGTAAGTGATGACTTAAATTTGTGAGAAGGCAAATAAATTAAAATCTCAATTCTTGGAAAAACCATAATATCTTTCCAACATGCTGCCATTCTTAAACTTGAGTTGGGCGCAGCTTCTGCTCACTGTAATAGGACTGCTGATTCTACGAGAGTGCTGGAAGTATTTGAGACTATGGCTATATCTTCAAGGTCTCAAGAAAAAAGGTGCTGAGATCTATTTCAAACCACCGATTGGAATGGCTATGAAGTATGCGAATGACGCGAAAAGAGGCGACGCATTCGCTTGGTTCAAGGAAAGCATCCAAAAAAATCCAAAACTAAGATTTTTGGCTTCGCATTATTTAGATAAGCCTCTAATATACTTGGCTGATCCAAATTTAATCAAAGCTTTCTTGGCAGATCCCTCAAAAACTGCTAAAGCTTTCATATTCGGACCGCTCCTCCCTTTACTCGAGAATGGACTGGTCTTTAGTAACGGAAATCAGTGGAAAAAACATCGAAAGACTTTATCGACAATTTTCGAATACGGCTTCATCATGTCCCAGATCCCAACCATCGTGAACACGGCTCGGCACATATTCTCAAAAGAGATAGAAGCGAAAAAAGGCAAACATATTGATATACTCGATCTCTATCAAATGATCACAGGAGAGCTAGTTTTCCGTATATTTTTTGGAGAAGAACTTGAAGGAGCTACAATCGATGAAGAACCACTTACTTCGTATCTCGCGTCTCTGCTTGAACTGGGCTTTTATAATGCGCGAGCTCCTGAAAACATTCTTTTTGGAGTGAGAGGAATAAAACTCGGACTTTTCAAAAGGAACAGAGACTACATGCATAAAAGTCAGAAATTCTTGAGTTTTTGCAAAGAGTTGATACAACTCAAGAAGAAGAAGCTCGTAGAAAATCCCGGGAATCAAAAACCTGGTACTAAATCCGATCTCCTTACTCTTCTGCTTCAAGGCCAAAAACAAAGCAAAGGAACTGCTGATGAGTTCAGCGACGAAGAAATTCTGCACGATTTTATAACATTCTTCTTCGCTGGAATGGATACTACAGGACACATGCTCACAATGGCAACTTATTATTTTGCTAAACAAAGCGAAGAAGTTCAAAACGCTGTCCTTAAAGAAGCCAACGAGTTTTCACAAGCTGGAGTTAATATTACTGGTGATTTAATCAACAAATACGAGACCATCCATGCGTTTTTCAAGGAAACATTGAGATTGGGAACTCCAGCAACCGTCTTGATTCTACGAGATGTGGTAGCAACTCAACAGGTCGAAGACATAACACTCCGAAAAGGTTCGATGGTGAACGCAGCATTCGTCGCTAACAACCATAACCCGGAAATCTATCGAGAACCTTATCGCTTCAATATGTATCGCTGGATACCAGAAAGTCCCGACTTTGAGGAAGAAGTCCGCAAACATCCATTCAACTTTATCCCTTTCTCTGCAGGTCCAAGGAATTGCATTGGACAGCATCTCGCGATATTGGAAGGGAAAATCATTTGGAGCATCTTCTTGTCGACTTACAAATACACTGTTCCTTCTGACTATGAAATACATTTCAAATTCGGGTCAATGAATGGGCCAAGAGAAGTGCTATACCTTGACATTGAAAAGAAATAGAACCAAGTGATCGAACTCTGATTTCTTTCGTGGATATCTATAATTTATTTAACTTCATAATGATAAATGGGAAAATTAATAATATAATGTAAAGGTCATTCATAAAATCTAAAAGAATTCTTGATATCCATATTATCGGTTTGTTGAAGGTGGCATGCATACTGAGTATTATTAACTAAAGCCTTATCTTCAAATTTAAAAGCCTCTTTTGTATGTGAATAGCATTTACCAATTGGAAAGTACATTTGTTACTACGAATAGGATTTTGCTAGGTCGAGGAAACTCCTTTCAAAATTCTTGTTAAGACTTAATCCAAACAAATGTAAAGCAAGCATTTGCATATATTGACTTAACATCGAATATATATATTAATAATAAGAGTTTGAGAGCATTGGCTGGCTCAATAACTGACCGTCTTATTGGCATGTAAATTTTTATACCTTTTAACTCTTCCCTAAATTCCAAAATGAGACTCGATGAAACACACTGAATACGCTGGTTCTGAATTGCACATAATAATAATCAGGAAAGAAATAAAAATTTATTGATACTCTGATCATTCGTCTCTCCAGAGTAAATTACTCGTCCTGGAGTATTGAAATCCGTGACTTTAATCTTACCATCCCAAGAGGCTGTGGCAATCATACTCCCGTTCGAATTCCATTTGAGACAGCAAATCGCAGCTTATTAATGAGTTTATTAATCAAAAATTTATCTAGGGCTTTTACCATTATGCACATTTTCAATATTCTTGACAATTTTCCCAACTCGAATATCATATATCCTTAGAGCCTTATCGTAGCCTCCACTAGCAAGCAAATTCCCATCATTCTGCCACTCAACCCACATGGTTCCTGATTACAATCCAAAATATGAGCTCGAAGTGTAAAATAGTCAACATACGTTTCGTGTCAGGTTTAAATGATTCCTTAAGTACAAGCCCTTGCTTCTCTGTGTCGAGAACATTGAGGCTATTACTATCATACTTAACGGCGATCAATGGGAAGTCTGCATTGGGATTCCAACGACATCGATTTCCGTAAACTGCATAATATTTAAGTGTTTTTGACTGGTTCGATTGAATAAATTTCAATACCTGAGCCACCTCCTTGCATGAGCTGGTAATGGAAGAGATAAGAATTGGTCTCGACCTGAGAGAGTACGACTGTTCCGTTCCAATCGATGGTAGCGATTCTTTCACCTTCTGGATCGAATGACATGCTATCAATGATATCTACATTGAATAATTTCGAAATGAGGGTCCAATATGATTGTCTTACGCTTATGAGTAATTTGCCATTTAGTTTTTCTCGCGACTTCGAGAGATTCAGTATTAAATAAATAATACCCGACACTGTCTCGAATTGAGATAAGAGCGGCTACCTTCCTCTTAGCGTTGCATGCAATATCACCCAATCCGACAACTTACCCTCGTGTTAAGCAAAATAAATACAATAATTACCTCCTTGTACCTCTCTAAGGCTGAAAACCTGTTGCATGTTTCTTGAAGTGTCATAAACTTCAAAATTTGCAGATTTTTCGTAATATTGATTGAGAGAAATCAAATAAGTTGTCCTCGGAATGTGCTCAATATAAGTTGAACTACCTATTTCAATGTTATTTGCTCATAATTCATTGTGTGAAAGAAAAAATACCTCCTGCCTTTAAAGAAGCTCCTTTGACATCTCCATATACATTTTTTCCTGTTTGCATGTTATAAACGCTCACCAAATTTGAAACCCATGAGCACCATGCAAGCTTAGAGGAAGCAACTCCTTCTGTGAATTTGAAGAAATCGTTTAAATATTCATCATTGCTGAGAAAAAAGAATACCTAGGCTTTTGAACAGCTGACCTGGTTGAATTAGAAGTGTTGAGTCTTTCTTTAAAAATGCTTTGAGCAATTTGTGGGTTGGGTCATTCTGCTTCGACCATTCTGTCCTGCTTAAAATATTTCCGAGTTCTCCATCATATAAATCATTGTCTTTGATGTCAAAAAGTGTTTCCCATATCTTCCGTCTAATGCCTCCGAGTTCGAGTGCAATTAATCCAATGATATAAGTTTCTTTTGCCACCGTTCTCAGAGCCTGAATTCCCGGTACAATAGTCGTCGTGCTGGTTAAATCAACGCTTTCAAGGGCTTCTTGGGTCATGGTCCTCGTAGTTGACCAGTCGCCAACCATGAACATGTGAGATTCTTTCATCCAATAAATATTTTTTAGGTCAAGTTCAGGTTCACAGAGCTTCATTCGCTTATACAAGAAATTTACGTCGCTAACCAAGTCCTTGACCAAACTCTCGATGTTGAACTTGATCTTTGATTCTGTGGGTTCAAGCAGACATTTCTGAAGCGAATGGCAAGTTTGCTTGAAGACGAATGCCATACCTGACTCATAAATTTCAAAATCTTCGATGATTATTGCATCTGAATCCTGTAATCTGGTACACAGCCGGAGAATTTCTTGTATAAACAGCGTTGAAGCGGTGTTTCGGTCCTTTCTCACGAATTGAGAGTTTGTATCCAGTGCCCAGATTGTAAAAGACTGCTTTGTAGTAACAGACTTTGCCTCATAAATCTTATAATAGTTTGTCTGCGTTATAAGCTCGAAGTCGAAGTAAGTGTATTTGATTTTTGGTGTAAGGGAGCTATAGTGCTCTTTATTGGAAATCATATGGATATCTCTCGAAGAGGATTTATTACTCTGTTGTGATCGATATAAATAAATTTATATCTCTGGATTTTTTCTACGGAGATGTAAAAATTGCTCTTAATGATCCAGAATTATATATTTCTTGAACAAAGTTTTGTTAAAGAAAAGTGGCATTCATCAAATTGATAGCCTGAAGCTCCAACTAATCTCTATTCAGGTTTATTCTCATTCTAATGTCAAACGGTACTTACAAATTGAATGGTCAACTTTTCAGTTGAAGAATCACAATCTCTGAGAATTTGGTTTTTCTTGATTATTGGTCTTTTCGCTCTGAACGAATTTGTTTGAATTGCATAGATCTGCCACAACTTTTAAAGTGTGAATCTTTGTGAGAAACTGTTATACCTATCCAGCTATCATCCTTCTCTGTTTTGAGGGATTTTAGGGATTAATTGTTGTTTTGTAATACTATTTCTGCTAATTTCTCCTTGGAGTTTATGAAAGCTGTCTTATTGGTTTATCAAAGGATATCAACGGACTCAAATTGTATTTCTTTAGTCAGACTCGAGTTCTTACACCAATTGTGGAAGGTACATCATTATTTCACAAAGAACTAAGATAGTATTTCATTCAAATAAGGTATGATGTTTTTTATTCTATATTGGTAATTCCCCTTTGCTTCTTGTTCTTCAAGTACCATTTTGAGTCTGAATTTTGATTATTTTTAATCTCCTCTTCAACTATAGTTTCCGCACGAGGCAAAAATTTTCGATCAGATGATAGCTGTTGGTCAAGCTGGAGAATGGAAAAGTTGATAACAGAATTATCTGCAATGAACATTGTGTGATTATTCAAGGTGATATCTGGATTGCCATCTCTTGGCATGATATTGGAAATTTCCTGACCATTCAGATTGAGATTCGCGTCACCAGAAAAAGCACTTTCATCTTTTCCTAGATCCACGACGTCGAGATCATTGCTCTTTGAAGGTATAATTCGCTGACTATTGCTTGTTATCTCTACTTTTGATGATGGCTCTCCACCAGATATCGCTGGTTTTCGCACTCTTTTGCAATTTTTCTTGAGCCACTTGGCCACCATTGGTATCAGCTGATATAAAATAAACCAAACCTCATTGACAGTGTACAACAAACTCAGAACCATGACCGAGCCGATTAGGACGATCACAAACCATCCTATTATCCATTGTGTTTGATCACTTAGAAATAGATCTGACGGATCTCTCAAATCATTTATTCCAAAAAGCAAAAAGAGAACAGGAATGGCTGCATTCAAACCTTCACAAATTCTCATGATCACTCTTTTTGTTTTCGAAGCAAAGAACTTCCAAACCGACACTGTGACGAAGAAACTTAGGTTAATAAAGATAGCCAAAGAGCATTGTACGATCGGAGCATTTGAGAACATCGCAATGGCTGGAACAAGGAAGAAGTTTCTAGTACAAAGAGCTAACCCAAAGCATTTGCTCTTGAGATTTTCTTCTTGATGAAGTGGAGATGACTCTTCTTCGTTTGTAAGAACTTTGACGCTTTCAAAAACTTCAGGTTTCTTCGTAGGGAGCTCTTTTGAGAAAGTAACATAGACTGCTAAAGCCATAAAAGCAATGTAGCCTATCGTAACCACAACGCAGACAAAGATGGAGAATTTCTCGAAACTGTCCGTCACTGGAGGATAGCTTGCGTAACGAAACTGAACGCAGATAGATAATAGGGTAGATACGAAAGATCCCATGAAGTTGCTAATGATGAAGTTCCACATGAGAAAGTTCTTGAATCCCGCGATGAATTTCTGGATTTTGTGTTTAGCCTGACACTTCTTCTTCAACAAATGGTAGATCAATAGGAAAAATGGGACTAAACCTGCCAAACAAAATACTAAAGCCACATCTCCACCTGAGTTTGCCAAAAAGATCCTGCTCACTGAATATGTGTTAAATTTATTATTTCCTTGAACGTTGGAGTCGATATTCAGTAGCTGGTCACTAGGTTGCCATGCCATTGCAAAGAGGTTAGGAAAATTAAGAGGATTTCCAGCAAATACAAGTTGGAAAAAGACGACCATGTTCGAAGGATAGTTTACATTGATATATTGGTAAATCCCAAGCAGTTCCAATACCGAAAGCACTGTAGAAGCTCCCATTGTAATACCTCCTGACAGAATATTTGTAGACATAGCAATAGCTGCTGTTGCATATGATCCTCCGGCAGCAACTGAAGCCGCTGCCTGGGCTCGCTGATTGTTCATAATCATGGATCCACCAACAAAGCACTCTAGAGTAACGCTGCTGTCAAAGACACATTCGGAATCTGATGGTCCAGTGCAGAAGTTGCACGCTGAAGAACATAACCCGCACTTGCGTTCTAAAGGATTATAATAGTGCCTACTCTCGCAAGGACAAGTGTCTGTACATGTTCCAGATGTTGTTAATAGTGCTAATGAAGATGAACAACTCGTACACTGAGTTGGTAGTGGTCCATAACAGGTTGCACAACTAAACTGGCTTTTATCCATGGTATCATCATTCATTTGTGAATTATAACAGGGCTGACAGATCAACGTTTGATTATCGCCATAAGTTCCATTCGTACAGATATTCACACAAGTACTGGTTGAGCTATCCAAATATGAACCTGTAAAACAACCTGTACATTCATCATAATTAGGGCCGGTACAAGCTGCACAACTCAGTGCCTGTGGAGCTTCATTATTACTATTGCTACTGCTGCTGGATGAGGAGACATAGCAGGAATCGCAGGTAAACGTGAGACTGTTTGGGTAGAATCCGATTGGACATATGAGAAGGCACTGTGATCCTTGAGCATAATAATAATGTCCATTCTGGCAACTCAAGCATTCGTTAGAAAGAGGACCTTTGCATGTATAACAAGATTGCTCATTTGCTGTTACTGATGAAGCTTGATAGCAAGACTCGCATTGCTTCGTTTCACTATTCGCATATCGTCCTGCAGGGCATGAAGTCACACAAGTATGTGAAACAGGATCATAGAAATAATCTAAACTGAGACAAGTATTGCAGTTATTATATGCTGATCCTGAGCAAGTGGCACACGTTCCCCAAGTGGAAGGAGGAACATTTTGATAGCATTGAACGCACACATT